>Ga0208904_1002893_pt1 | contig 10502 bp, 12 predicted proteins | sample AntAceMetag02UKB_FD_184774 | JGI IMG/M metagenome (GOLD analysis project Ga0208904, IMG submission 184774) | Saline lake microbial communities from Ace Lake, Antarctica - Antarctic Ace Lake Metagenome 02UKB (SPAdes) (version 2) | ecosystem: Environmental > Aquatic > Non-marine Saline and... | reverse complement strand
CCATGTGTTACTCCTCCTCGCCTTCACACTTCTGGCATGTACTTGGCCCGCGTACAGATACAGTTAAACGCTTAGAATTTGTCAAGCCTCTACCGCCTGCGCCAACAGTCTCCGCACGTCCCACCGATCCGCACCCATCGCTATCAAGCCATCGTCAATCTTCATCGGTGTAATCAGCACCTTGCAGCGTTGCCGCCCGATAGCTTTGACCAACTTCCCCACCGGTGACCACCCATCCGCGCCTGGCTTGTCGCTCCCCGGATCGAGCACAAGTGTTACCCGCTCTGCCTGGGCCAGTGTGTCGGTGATGCTTGGTGGTGGGTTGAGTCCGGGGATGCCTACGACACAGGCTTGTGAATCGTCCATCACGACGTAGGTAGTGGCTGCCTTCAGTTCGCCCTCGATAGCAATAACATGATTCTCTAGCGAGAGGTCAGGATCAGCCAGGAACATCGGGGCCGGTAGTCCGGCCAGGTGGTAACGGTACTTGCCCTTCGAGGTGTCGGCGAGACGGTACTTGATATTCCGTAATTCATAGCCTGGCCCGAAGAGCGGAATACTGGCGGCGTCTCTGTCGTGGTTCCAGCCGAACCCCCACACATTTTGCCAACTGTCCGGAATGCCACGGGAGCGCCACCACTGGCGCTCCCGATTCTCCATCATGCGATTGAATTGTATCCACAGCCCTTGGCTCCGGAGATGATCTAGCGCCCGTTGCGCTGAAAGTAATCGGGCCTCTTGCTCTGTCTCACGTTCCCGCTGCCAGCCTGCCAGCTCTTCAGCAGTGGGTGGCGTCCAGTCCGGGGCCGCATCGGGCCAGAACGTCTTGCCGCACTGGAAACAATACCCCAGCGGCTTGTCGTCGTGGAACCAGACGCACCGGTTGGGGAGTTCTCCATCAGCGTGTACGCTCCCCAAACACGCCGGGCAATTTGACGTCCACTTGTTATAACCTACCTTCTGGATGTATTGTACACGAGCATGGTACTGGGCAAAGACCGGAGGCAACATTGTTTCTTGTCTCATGGCATTGACTCCCGTATATTGTTAAGGCAGGCAAATTCACCATGATATTGAGGGCAGGCACTATTATATGCAAGAGCCGCTTCTCGGGGTGTATCAAATAGCCCCAGGTGGTAATGTTTGCTGTTTGCATTTATATATGCTCGCCATTTTCTTCTAGCCTTATGGAAATTGACACCTTTGTAGCCTGATTTGTTGCTCGCCGTCTTGCCTCTATTAGCCATGTTCTGGGCATTGGTGCAGATTCTTAGATTGCAGCGGCAGTTGTCAAGGCCGTTCCCATTTCGATGATCTCCACATTCCCCGTCTTTTGCTCTAAGTATCAGGCGATGCATTGTAATGAGCTTCCGATTCGCGCCAACGCCGTCCCAAGTTCTGGCGTATAAATTGTTTCCACCGTTAGAATACAAATGCCACTTCCATTGACTCAACCAGGCAAAGTCATCGTCGTCCACCAGTGCTACCTGTCCCTGCGTGAGCTTGATTTCTTTGGTCATGTTGCCTCCTGGTAAACACAAAAACTTCTCTGATAGTGCCCCTGCCCCTTGCCAGTCCGTCCCAACGTTTACGGATAGGGTAAAGGAGCACTATCACAGAAGTCTCTGTGTACGCGTTGGGATACATGGCCTCTGGCAAAGGCATTTCTTATCTCCCCCATATAGTACCACAGTTTCGCCCCTATGTCAATTACCGTGCCTAAGTAACAAAACTCCCGCCCTGTCGTTGTGACAGAGCGGGATCGCTCTCAACCTATTTGCTTTTTCAGCATCGCAGCCGCTTCAGTGTAATTCGTCGATTCCAACGTCACGGTCTTGCAGGCATCGCCCAAGTCCGCCTGGGCCATGTTAGGAAACTCTTTCTGCGCCCACTCCCAAAACGCCTCTTTCGTTTCGAGGCCCGGTATGCTGGCGACATCCCAGGGGTCAAGCTCATTCGGCGTCTCAACCACGTCGCCTTCGACTATCTCCTCTGATTCTGACAGAATCTCGCCAGTCTCGGTGTCAACCACACGCCCTTGCGTCTCTGGCAACATCAGGTCATCCCCAACCTGCGCAGGCGTCGCCGGCATCGCCACCTCTCGGGCCGATTGGGCGTTCTCCTCAATCTGCAACATGTCAGGAGCCGCGACCTGCGTCCTTGCGTGCTCCTGCAGCGCCTTGACCTGAACTGACATCCAATCGCTGTCGGGAGCGATGAAGACCAGACTCTTGTCGGTGGTGCTTCTGAGCGAGGTCATCGTTTTGCGCTCTTTCGCTGACCGAGGCCGGCCGATCGTTTGTGTCGTCCTGTACAACAACCAGGGTACTTGTGAGATGCGCCAGCCCCATTGTGTAACGATCATCTCCCCGGCCCGCAACGCCTTTTGAAGATTGACGATATCATTGATCGAATGCGTCTCGGCTGTCACCGTGCCTACAAAGCCTGCCTCAACCAACGCCGGTAAGATAACCTCTAGCCTGCCGACCTCCTGGCATTCTCCGGGACATGGCATCGGCTTCACCCCTGGGTCACCCGCGTTGATGTACTCGCCTGTATCCAAATCAACCCATCGGGAACACCACTCCCCATCGCACCGGTGGCCGAGGACAGCCCCCGTCGTCCATTTCTCTTTGCATGTTGTCCAATTCCGGTCCATATCGGGGTATGGAAGGAACACGGTCACGTTGTTTGGCTGAATTCCATGCGCTTCCTCGAACGCTTCATACACCCCTGGCTGTTCACTCGTGAAACGCCAAAAATCTGGGAGGTCCTTGCCAGGACGGTTCTCCTGGACTTTCTTCTCACCCTTCCTCAATTTCCCCAATCGGGGAAACCCCGCATTTCCATTATCAGTAAGTCCTACTATACCCATGTCATTGCTCCTTTTCAGCTAACCTCATTCAGTAAAGCGGATGATCCGTCTTGCCTTTGCTGTGCCAAGCTGCGCCGCGCGGTGCTTCGCCTTTGCCACGCTCGGCTTTGCGGTGCCTTTGCATCGCGTAGCACCGCCTTGCCTTTGCTACGCCCCGCAGAGCTCTGCCTTTGCCCCGCGTTACCCCGCCTTGCGCCGCCCTTGCCTTGCTGTGCCAAGCGATGCCGCGCGCTGCCCCGCCTTTGCTGTGCCACGCCGTGCTGCGCGCCGCCGTGCTCCGCCTTTGCCGCGCGTTACCCCGCCTTGCGCCGCCCTTGCCGTGCCGAGCGCCGCCGTGCTCCGCTATAGCGCCGTCATCTCATACGTGAAAACGCCATAGCCGGCATTTCTCCATTGTCTCATCCCCCTGCGCTTGCCGTAATCCAGCCACTCACGCAGGGCCTTCTCCGTCACCCCATCCATCACCTCTACCTCGAATTTCATCGTCGAGCCGACCGGCGCCATCTCCGAGTGAGCCAGTGCGATACGCTCCCCCTGGGCGGTGCTGGCCCGCAGCGGACGGCTCAGGATTTCCAGGTTGTTACCGTCACATCCTTCTGGCAGTTGTACAACTATTCGTCGGGGCGATACGAACACCAACCCGTCAATGACCTTCAGGAACGCCTTGATCTTGCTGGATTCGCTGCCCTTGACACGTCGCAACATCCGGCATGAGTCCTTGAAGAAACCCTTGATAACATAGTCATACTCAATGGGCGTCCCATCGTCCAGCTTGTGAAAGCCGGTGACTCCCTTGTTCTCGTCGAGCGGCTCAATTACTGTGTCTAGTTCGTCGGTGTTAGCTTCGTCGTTTGCCCCTGGCCCGTGTTCCTCGTACACGTCGGGGTCTAGTGGGATTGCTCCCAGCATCGGTTCGGTGAACCTCAATTTTACCTTGTAAGTATTCACATCATTCTCCTCTCTACTACAAACACAAAAGACAACCACCTTGATGTGTCCTCAGTCCTTTCGCCAATCCTGCCAACAACATTCAGGTAAGGCTGCATTGTTCTCATTCTATATATCATTGAGATAGGCAAATTCACCGAAATATTGTAGAGCGGCTTGATTGTAAGCTTGTGCGGCTTCGCGTTCGCAATCAAACCGTCCGAGTTTGTAATTCTTGTAATTCCTTGTAATATTTGCCTGCCATTTGTTGCATGACTTGTCCCAAGACACCCCCTTGTATTGACTGTGACCATTTCTCTGGCCCCGTCGCATATTCTGTAGATTCTCCGCCCTGGTACATAAGCGCAAATTATTGCGGCGGTTATCAAGCGTGTCATGGTTTTGGTGGTCAACGTCTTTCCCGGGCGGCGCGTCCATAATGAAGCGGTGCATATAGATTCTTTTACCGTCAATCCAACCTTCGGCAATAAACACATCACGCGCTTTATCATATTTAACCCACCATGAACCTGCTTTGATTGCCTGTTCATAATCTTCATCGTCCACCAGTGCTGCCTGTCCCTGCGTGAGCTTGATCTCTTTCATCCATCACCCCCTAACACAAAACGTCCACTTGTGAGTGTACCTACTGCCTTCTTGACAGACCCCGCAGCGGTGGGAAATGGCAAGTAGGCACACTCAGAAACAGACGTTTCGGTGTTCCGCTGCTATCGCTTAGCGCCGTCAACGCATTTGTCACTTACATTCACATGATACCATACTTTCGACCACTTGTCAAACTGAACTTGACTCAATCCTTGTGAATCTGCGTCCTTTGTTGCTGTAACCACAACAATAAATTGACGACCAGCCGCCATTTATAGACATGACAAGTGTGATACCAAGCCATGACAGTATGGTATTTTGCCATCAGGTCATGGTAAACAATCAGCGATAGGCGGGTGAAGCCGTTCATCATTTCGGCTCCTTGACGGCGTAATCCTTCACGATGACACCCGCATCAGCGGAACCGCGCAAATGTTGCTCCCACCAGTAGACATCATACAGTTTGCCGAACAATCCAGTTTGCCGATAGTCCTTGAAATGCCCCCGGCAAATGTGGAGGGCTTTTTTGACGGTGTCTTCATTTCCGTTGTTCTGGACTTCGCTTTTGACTTGGTTCCTCATCGGATCAATAACCAGAGTCTTAAACGTGATGGATGGAAGACCTTTTTTCTGTCGCTTCTTAGCAACCCCGGGCGGAATTACAATATCATCCAGGCTGACATTTTTGCAGTGCATCAAACTGAATGCAAAGGCCACAGGGAACGACATGACTGCTATCATTTCTCCGCACTGTTCGGCTGCCTTGGTTCTTGTTGCCGGGTCTGGAATTTGCCTGATGAGATCGCCCCACTGAGGGTCAATAATAACACAACGCGCTACGGATATTGGCTTGCCCCACTTGTTTAGATAGAATCCCATAGAGTGCTTAAAAATACCTCGCCTGTTGATAATAAATGTCAGAATGATCATAATGTAGCGGCACTCAAAACCATTAGATAGCGCTCTATCAATAGTCTTCCGTCGTAATTGCGTAGCTCCTGGTATGGTATCGGCGTTTTTTCTCATTCTAAACAAATCAAGCATAAAATCATGCTCTAGCGCCTCAATGCCCTGGTCTGGGTCTAGTGATATCCTTGTAACAAGAAACCCAACATCACCTAGTATTGCTACTTTCTCAGCAACGTCTCTAACCTCTTGTCCCAAACGATGTTTCTTGCTTTGTTTGAATTCAATCCAGCATAGTTCCCAGGGCGGCAGTATTGTAGCGAAGTCCTCTTCCCAATCCCATACATCCTGATCGCTTTCCTCATAAAACCACCGGCTCGCTCCTGTAATGTCAACGGGAACTATTCGCTTCTTAACTTCGTCAGGCATATCTTTCGTGATTGTATCATAGTGCTTTTCTAGCATTCGCATTTCAAAACTCCCTCTCCACTTGCTAACTTGACACACTCCCTGCGCTCTGCTATACTATCAGTGTTCTTTCTTCTCCTCCTTTTGGGGGCCAACCGGACCTTACCCACCCGATTGGCCCCGATTTTCTATGCCTTCACCTTCTCGATGACGGCTCGGACCTGTGCGATGATTTCTGCCTTTCGATCTATCACATTGAATACCCGTTCGGTAGGCTGTCTCCCAAGTCGATACGCCATCAACAGCCCTTCTAGCGCGGCTACCAATTTGGCTTGCGCCTCACACGCCGCCAGCAACTCGTCGCGTTGGCGTTTTATAGCATAGTAAAGACATCGCAGGCAAAGACCTTCATGGTCATCATCATCATCGAAGTGGGTGCCGCACTCGGTACAGAAGTTCTCCTGATCACTCATCCCGCCACCACCCGACTAACACCGTCCACCTTCTCGATCAGCACCACGTTCTCCGCTGCAGTCGAAAAGGTGCTATCATGGCTGATTACGAACATTTGTTCAAACCCCTTGACGTTCAAAAGCTGGTTAGCCAGCAAACTCCGTCGCTCCGCATCCAGGTTGGAAGTGGGCTCATCAAACATGGCGATGTCGACCGCGCTCATTTCCTTCAGCAAGGCCAACCGCACCGCCAACGCCGCCGCCATCTGTTCGCCACCCGACAACTGTTTGAACACTCGTCTCACACCTTCGTGGTCGAGGGCGATCTCATACGTCTCCGACCAACTCAACGCCAACGAGTCATCCTCCACGATATCCCTGAAAATCCTGTTGGCCTCGATGCTGATAACCTGTACCAGATTGCGGGTGATGTGGGGTCCGGCTTCCTTCAGGGCCGATCTGATCTTCGCCGTTCCATCCAACACCTCGGAAGTGAAGGCGAGGTCTTTCTGTGCCGCCTGCAGGATACCGGCGACCGGCCCAAGCTGATGAATCTCTTCTTTAACATTGTCGGCTTGCCGGCGTGTGGCGGTCAGGATGCCGTTCTTCTCTGCCAGATTCCGCTCTACCTCAACCAATGCGTTCCGTGCGCGTTGGTACCCACGACCATCGAAGGCCAGCATGACACGCTCCGCCTTGATGCCGGCGACCTTCTCTTTTGCCTCGATGACCAACACACCAATCCGCGACTCTTCATCCTTGAGTTCGTCGGACCGCCGCGCCAGTTCGATATTGCGGCTGTACGCCAGATGACCTTCCTGGTGCTTGGCAAGGGCTGCTCTTGCTTGCTCGAAAGTGCGGTCAATGAACGCCTGCGCCGCGTCAAGCTCCGTTCTGGCCTTCACGCCATCTCGCTTGGCGGCTTCAGCAATCGGTCTCTTGCCTGCCAGCTTACTGCGCAACTCTGTGACCAACTCGACCTGTGAGGGAAGCCGCTGCCCGCATGTGGGGCAAACCGCGTCTTCACCGGCAGCCTCCAACGCTGCAGCCTGCTCTACGATCTGGCCTATTTCGGCGTTCAGAGTGCTGTACTCGGTCCGTCGCAGTTCAAGCTCCTTTTTGGCCTCTACGATATCGGCTTTAGCCTGCAAGGTCTCGGGCGTGTCCTCTAGTCCCTTCTGTGCTTCCCGATAGGAGACGAACGCCGCGCTGTTCGCATCGGTCGCGACCGCCGCGTGATACGCACGCTGGGTCTCATTCTCCGCACGCTTCAGATACGCCTCTTCGTTGTGGACCGACTGAGAGGCCATTTCCAACTGGCGCTCCAACTCCTCTGCCTGCCGCTTGTCCGCGTCGAACGATTGCACCAACTCCTGCTGTGTCTCTGTCTCCGCATCCAGAATCGCCGCGTCAACGGCCAACTGCTTGATTTCTGCACCAACCTCTTTCTCTCTAATCCGCAACTCCTCAAGGCGAGCGTGGTTAGATTCCATCTTGGCAATCGCCACACGCTGTTCGGTCATCTCGTCTTTCTGGAACCGCTCAACCTCTCTGAGCTTTTCCCAGGCCGTTTCGTACTCGTCCACCTGCAGGAGCGGATTGAAAATGCTGGCACGCCGCGCTCCCGTTTCCAGGAACGCCGCCGTAAGCAAGCCCTGCGGAACCCCGATCGCGTTCTGGTAGACTTCCGCGATATCGCCGGTGGATGTTATGCCCAGGTGGTCTCGTAACCACGCCGACACGTCATCCTTCTTCTCAGCCACCTTGACATTCTGCGCCGGGAATGTCACAAAGTAGGAGGCCGGCTTGCCGATGCGCCGTGTCACGTCATACTCGTAGCCATCCCGACTCGATACGAACCGGATCGTAACCGTCGCCGTGTTCTCTCCCTCCCGAATGAACTGCGCTTGTGGGTAAGGCAAGTAGTCGAATAGCGCAAACCCGATCGCTTCCAGGATGGTACTCTTCCCAGCACCGTTCAACCCGCACACAGCATTCACCCCTGGGGTGAACTTGATCGTTTGGTCAGCGTAGCTCTTAACCCCTGTCAACTCCGCATGAACTATCCTCATCTAAGCACCTCCCTGATCGCCTCGTCAAGTGATTGCGGACCATCACCTTGCAACACCGCCTCTTTCGCGTGTATAGCCAAATCCACCATCTCCGACGCGTTGGCCTTGTAGCGGCTGTCTGCCTCGAAGATATCCTTCAACGCTTGATGCTCAATCTCCTCTCTCGTCGCATCGCTCCAGACGTTCATATCTGCCTCGATAGACACGGTCTTGTTGTTGACTCGGACCACGACCGCCTCGATCTTCTCTTCCAACAAGGTTGTAATCGCACTGATGTCCAGTGCGGTCCTTGAGAATTGTAACGTGCCGGCCAGCGCTACGTCGATGACCGGTGGCGTCTCGGAGAGGTTCATCCGCACACCCGACTTTATCTCGTCCTTGACGCAGAACAGCACATACTCTGGCATCTCGGCCGGATTCTCTACGTTGGTCACATCCACCTCGAACCGCACAAAATGCCTGCTGATAACATCTAGCGGCTGGACGGTCAACTCGTGGTCCTCAAGGTCCACTATGAACATCCCCCGCGCGTGGCCGTACTCGTCGCCGGCGTTGGACTCCGGAGCGCCGGGATTCCACACCCAACCATCTCTCTCGTAGGACTGGTGGATGTGACCGAGAGCGATGTAATCTACCTTTCCACGCAACGGCTCGATGTCGGCCATTTCGAAATTTGCTCCAAAGTGGTGCGCTTCCTCCAACCCACCATGCAGCATGAGGACCGTCTGCGCACAATCGTCAGACGGCAAATCAGCAGCCAACATCCCAAGCACCCTCGGCGTGGATGCGCCTGAATACTGAACCCCGATGATACGCGTTCCCTTGACCATCTCGTCGGCAACCGTGACGCCCTGCTCACTGACTTCGGCATACAACAACTTCAGCAGACCCTTGCGGTCAAGGTACTGCAACCACGACACAGAATCCATCAGCCGGGACCGGTCGTGATTTCCTTCGATCGCAAACACCGGCACGCTGGCATCTTGCATCTTCTGCAACCCCGCTTGTGCTTGCAACAGTGTGAGAGGACTCACATCCGCGTGGTGGAAGAGGTCTCCCGAGATGAGGGCAAACTGCGGCCGTACCTCAACTACCTGATCACACATCCAGAGCCAAGAACGGGCAAAATCGTTTTCCCGCTCGTCGCTCCCATACTGCCGATTACCCAGGTGGATATCGGCCATGTGAATGAACCGTGCTTTCGCCATTCGATCACTCCTTTCGCGCTATACCACATCAACAATCAACATCTCCATTATAACACTGCCAGCCTATCTTGTCAAGTGGGGTAGACAAAGCCAAGACCCGCGGCAGATAAGTTCTACCCACCGCGGGCCAATCAAAAGGAGGGGCCGTACTCACATTTCCGGCCCACTCTCCCGACTATTGCGAATCGGGAGAATGGGGAGGAAAGTTAAAACGAGCGAACTCCCCGAAATGTTCTTGGGCTGCTTTATCATACGCAACCGCAGCACCTTCTACTGTAGGAAAGTAACCCAACCAGTGGCGTTGGCCATTCACCTTTATGTTCGCAACCCACTTACCCTTATGTAGCCGCACGCCCTTGTAGCCTGATGTGTTGTCACTTCGCAGCTTGCTATTCGCTTGGTTCTGTGACATGGTGCAAATGCGCAGATTGCAACGTCTGTTATCCAGCCCATCACCGTTCTTGTGATCTACATGCTCTTCTGCGTCCGCACCGATGATTACGCGATGCAACAATATGACTTTCGTTTTGCCATTGGCACTTTTGCCCCTAGTCGCATACCAGTGTTTGCCACCATGCATCTTATTCGCGCACCACTTGTACTTATTCAGCCACAAGAAATCCCCATCATCTACCAACGCCACACGTCCCTGGGTCAACGGTATTTCCTTCGTCATGCCAACGCTCCGTCGATCACGTTACCCCCGAACTGCTGACCTCCGTTTGTAACGGCCGTCACTGTACCCTTCAACAACTCGGCCGTGTTGACCACAACATCACGATCGTCTGGATGCGCAGTCAACGTCTGCACCGCAGTCTGCATGACCGTGATACATTGTCCTCGATGCGACTCGGCTCGGAGGGCTCGCCACTCCCAATCTTCCTTCGGGTCCACGTCTCCATCATCCTCGTCAGATGCAGGCCCAGGATCGTTTCGCTCACCGGCACCCCTGATCGCGTCTGCCAGTTGTCGGACCGAGTAGTCAAACTCAATCGCGATCGCCAGCCAATGCGACTGCTCGTCAGGTGACAGGCTCGCTACTTCGCGG
>Ga0208904_1002890_pt1 | contig 10507 bp, 4 predicted proteins | sample AntAceMetag02UKB_FD_184774 | JGI IMG/M metagenome (GOLD analysis project Ga0208904, IMG submission 184774) | Saline lake microbial communities from Ace Lake, Antarctica - Antarctic Ace Lake Metagenome 02UKB (SPAdes) (version 2) | ecosystem: Environmental > Aquatic > Non-marine Saline and Alkaline... | reverse complement strand
AAATCCGTGGCCTCTGGAAGCGTGTCTACGTTCGTTCCTCGTTGCTCGACAAGTCGCATCTTGACGTGTAGCTTTGTGTCGTCTCCTGCGGGGATGCCGTGGCGAAGCCTGCTCGACTCGCTGTAGACGATGACAGACTTTCTCTCGCCTTCGGCTGTGTCTCTGTCGTGGTACACGACTTGGATAAGAGTGCGGACATCATCAAGATTCGCGTCAATTTTCCGTGCGCGGAATTCTTGGTCGAACGTCGCGTCTACGGGCCGCTGCGTCGCAACGAGATCCGTTGCGGAACTAACGCCAACTTCCCAGTAGGTCGAGTTAGGTGGTTGTTTTCCTGTGTTGGCTGCGATACATCCGTAGACGACGCCGCTATAGTAGACCCTCTGCCCGATTGCATAGTCTTCAGTAATGCTCCACGTGTCCGCTCCTGCTACTCGAATCGGATCGTACAGCGTAAGGAAGTAACCCTCTGCGCTCGTGCTGAGTCCGCTGCCATCATTGAACGCGGTTCCGGCGGCGGCATATCGAGAAGCAAGGATGTAGCCTGTCTCTCCTACTGCATCCTGCATAACGTCCCAAGCTGAATCCTCTTCGCTGATGAACGTGTCTACGGCCTTCGCTGGGTCATCCTGAATGATGACGTGTCCTCTGTCTCCCTTGAAGCCAGAATCTAGAAGGATTGAAGGCAACATGGAGTTGAGCGTTCGGTCCCTGTAATCCCATTTCGTAAGCCGTTGGTCCGCTTTGTAAATGTGCGTGATGCCATAGGGCTTAAAGGTAATCGTGTCGTTCATAGTCACGATGTGAACACAGTTCGATGACATCGCAAATCCCTGCCATCGTAAAGCCCAAGATGGATCGCCTTCGTACTTGAGATAGACGCGAACCTCGTGCCTTCCCAGCAAAAGCGGGTCGAAATCTCCGCTCGCGTCTTGGTTGAGTGTGCTCGCTTCGTCCAACGGGTCGAGGCCCAGATCCTCCTCTACCCAATCGAAGTGGTTGCGTAGCATGAGCGTGATCTTTTCGTCTCCGTCTCCAAGGTTGCCGTCGATCTTGATGGAATACACCCTGTCGGAAATGTCGATGGTCGTGCCGTCCGTGTGGTCGATCTCGACAATCCAGGTAGTCCACTGTTTGAGAGTCCCTGTCAGCACGTCAACGAAGTCGTCTGCCGTGTTGAGTGTCAGCGCGAGCGTGATGTCTCCGCTGTAATAGTGGATGTTGTCGAAGCGGGTTCCTGCTTCCGGTGTGATGGCAAGTGGAATGTCTCCGCTGTAGTAGTTGATGTTATCCCAGCGGGTTTCTGCCTCCGGCGCGAGCGTGATCGTTGTCTCGCCAAGATAGTTTCCTCGATAGTATTTCGAGTTCGGCGTGAGGATGATCGTGATGTGCCCTGTTGCCGTGACATCGAAGTTCCCTGTGCCTTCAGGCAGAAGGGTTAGTGAGATGCCCCCTATGTACCCGTAAGCGAAGTTGTCTGCCCCTTCCGGTGTAAGTGTCAGTGGAATGTTACCGGCGCACTCAAACGTCCTCTCTCCATGCGATGTGGCCGCTAAGGGTGTCAATGCTAGTGGGATGCTTCCTGAATACGCGAAATCACGAGCAATCGTCGCGAATGTGAGAGGGGGGCCGTATGCCGTTCCTACGGAACTCGTGGCGTAGGGTCGGAACCAATATGTGAATTGATGGTCAAGCCCTGTAATGTCTGACGTGAAGGCTCCTGTTGAGCCTGCTCCCTCTTGCGTGTAGCCGTCTGCGCTGCCAAGATTTTCGGGGTCAGATCCTTTCTTCCAGCATACTCCGTGTTGAGTGACTGCTTCATCGCCAAGATCCGTGATGTTCCCGTTGCCTGTTGCTCCCTCGTATGTAACGGCTGTTGCTGCTTGGGTTGTAACTGTTGGCCTTGCCGGTTCGTGGTAGTAAATCCGCATCTTGATGTACTCAATGCGCCCTTCCTCGTCACCATCGTTATCGTAGGCAGCAATCCCGACTCCAAAACCAGTGGCTTCAACCTGCGCTACGGAGAGGCTGCTAGTCCACGTATTTGTAGGGCCACCGTATATGACCTCTCCGAGAGAATCCCACTCGTCATACTTATTCTGATCGCTCCCTGTGAGGCTTGATCCTATTCGGATTTTAACTGACGTATCGTAAATGCTAGTCCCACCGACTCTGACCTTGTGTATAGCGGCTTCAACGCCGTCGATTATTACGTCGCTCGGAAGATCGAAGTCGAAATCAAAAACTGTAAGCCAGTTTGCGAATGAAGTGGTATAAGCATAAGCACTGTCGTCTGCCCTGACGTTGAGTTCGTCTATCCACCCGTCAGTCCAGATCAGATTCGTTGGGAATTTCCAACTGGTTACTGACATCCCTATCGCTCCCTAAACATGCGGCTCGTGTGAGTCTTCCCGTACTTCCGTCCGCTCTCGCGTCTGACTTCCGTTACGACCATGTCTGTAACTTCCTCGCTTCCGAGATAGACGTGGACCTCGCCGCCGCCTGCCCCTGCTCCTGCCATGGCTGATTGTGCCATCGCTGTATCGAGAACCGATTCGCCTGCGTGGACGACTGCAATTCCTGTTCCGAGAATGTCGCCGCCTCCGTCCAGCATTGGGATATACGCGATGTCTTTGCTCTTAGGCAAGACAAGGTTCACCATCCAAATCAGTGCGTTCGCTGCGCCTATAAGGACGTTCACAAACGACTTTAGAACGAACGCGATTAGGTCAAATATAAACGATACGACCTTTACGGCTGCCACTAATATCCAAAGTGCTGCCATCAATGTGATCTGGATGATTCCTGCTAGTGCTTCTATGGCTGGAATAAGGATTGGCGAGATCTGTTCCCATAGCTCTCCAAGGGCTTTCCCTAATGCCTCGAACGGTTCCTTCAGAGGCTCAAGGAACTTCATGAAGGCTTCCCAAAAAGCGATAGCTCCAAGTCCTATTGTCGTCTTCGTCTTTTCCCACAAGCTCAACGACTCGGATTCCCAGATGACCTTCAACCCCCCGGCCAAGTCTCCTGCCTTCGTAAGCGTGTAAGCGTTGACTGTCTCTACCATGCCGGTCCACTTGCTAATAATTCCCGTAAGGAAATCTGTTAGGAATTGTGTGAGGGTCGGCATGTTGTCGTCAATCGTTGTGAAGAGGTCGGAAAGTGCGCCTCCTAGATTCGTCAGAGCGTCTTTGACAGCAGGCCAAACGTCAGTCTTGAATGCAGGCCACAATTCGTTCTTGAGGAACGGCAGGAATGTGCTCCCTATCCATTCGTAAACGTCCTTGAAGGCGTCGCCAAAGAACTTGAAAACGTCTTCCTGTAGGAAGGGGTCTACGTCTGTCGTCCACCACTCGTGGAAGCCGGAAGCAAACGCCTTGAAATCCTCCGCGAAAACGTCTTCGATCCATGATGCAATATCGTCCATCACATTCTCGAAGGTCGTAAGCGGTCCTTCTAGGATCTCTAAGAAGGCTGGGAAAAGCTGAACTCCTATCTCTCTCATCCTGTCTACGAAGCCTCCGAACCAATCAAGGTGGTGTTGGAATAGTCCTCGGAACTGCTCGATGGCCTGCTCTAACCAACTCAACTCTTGGTCTATGTCGTCCGTTGTCGTGCCAGTGTCATCCGTGCTGTAGTCTCGTGGCGTCTCGCCGGGGCGGATCGCTGCCCAGCGTACGCGGTCTTCTCTCCAAGACTTCGGTGTATTCAGGTCGCTCATCGCCTCCTCGGTTGCTTTTGTCTGATCCGAGATGGCGTCAGTAACCTCGATAACCTTCCCTCCAAGGATGCGGAACAGTTCTCCGAGAAGCATAAGCGGTGACAGGATCGCGTTCATAAGCCTGCTCATCGCACTTTGCAATCCGTCCATCATGTCTGACCATGCCTCGGTTGCTGTGATAGCGCCCCACAATGATTCTGCGAAAGCCATTGCGGTGCTGCCTGCTTCTGTAAGTTGGTCGTTAACGAACTGAACTCCCTGTTCGATAAGCTGGATAATTAACTCAATGGCGGCTGCAACTGCGGCTGCCTGCCCCCCTTCTGCGGCATCCATGGCTGCCATCTGAGCTGCTTGCTCTTGTGGAGTATCAGTTGGCATAGAAGCCGCGCTCTTCTTCATCTCGGATGCTTTCGCTTGCTTCTGAATGATTCCGAAAACTGCGGATAAGTTTCCGCCTAACTCGTCACCAAGAAGAAGGTTCGATGCCTTGCCGAAGGCCGATGCGAATGTGCTCATTTTGTCAGATAGTTTTCTGAAGTTATCGCTAACTTTTTCGCTTTCGTCCGAGACAATACCAAGTTTCGATTTAAGCACGTCTAGCTGCTCCTGTGTGTATTTTGAGGTTGTTCCCCAAGCCGTAGCAACTTTCAACGCCTTCTCTTCCTCTGATACTCGTTTAACCATAAAATCATACATGGCGTTTTCTAGGGTGCGTAATTCTTCGAGTTCTAGCCACTCATCGCCACCTGTTTGCAATGCGTTCTGATTTATCTTGTCTGTTATGTGCATCATCGCGAGGTCGAATTGTGTGAAAATATCAGGAGAGAACGTATCAACGCCTTCGAGAGTAGCCAACAAATCAGTAATTGTACGGGCTAATATTGATGGCCCTTCTGTTAGAACAGCCATATCCGCTCCAGCTATTTCTTCTCGTTGCGGTATTCTTGAAGTGTCGAGCCAAAGCTCGAATATCCTCCTCAATGCGGGTGCAAGTTCTGTCTTTGAATATGCGTTCATAACACGGGATGTCTCTGTCAGAACGACATCTACTGCTGTTTCTGCTGTTGCTATCATACCCATTCCCCAGATTCTATTGAGATCAGATACGACAGCGGAGAACTGGCCAGGTGTTAGGTCGGGGGCTTCTGCCGTTAGGATATCAACCTGCCTATTGAAAATATCAGTCAGCCTAGCAGCGATGTCGGGAGTCTGTATCATTAACGAAGACATATTTTCGAGGCCTGAAATTGTTAAATCTGCTCTAGCTCTCCATTCTAATAGGAATCTATCGATACTCGCGTTCGTCGCGTCGAAATCTGTTGTCCACCTTTCCTTGAGAAGGTTTTCCGCGTTGTGAAGTTGCTCTATTGAATCGGCTGCTATTTGTGCGTCTCTTGCCATTTTTCGAAACCCGAACACAGCAGTGCCTATCCCGGCCACAAACAGCCCAAACAAAGCTGTCAGAGGGGATACGATAGCGTGCAAAGCGGTTGCCGCAGTAGCCGCAGCCCAGATGCCTTTAACCAATGCTGCTAACCAAACGATCAATTTGAATGCGATTAGTGCTGTAATCGCGATAACGATTGCGTCTAGGACTGAAAGGACTTTGTTCAAGCTTTTTGTTGCATTCTTTGCAATGCCTGTCAATGCGGTGGCGATGCCCTCCATTGCTCTTTCAACCGCAGGAGATGTCTCAGCCCATAATACCATCTCATTTACAACGGGGATCAGGCTGTCCTCTAGGAAAGTCTGGAAAATTTTCGTTCCTTTTTCTCCGATTGTTGTCAACAGCAGATTCCATGATCCAGATAGAATTGTGATTTGCCCTTGAAGCGAATCGCGCATGATCTCTGCCATCTCAGCGGCAGCGCCGCCGGACTCTTCGAGAGCTTGCGTATATTCTTCGAGAGCCTGCTGTCCGCTTCTCAGAAGAAGTGACATCGCTGGGCCTGCTCTTTTTCCGAACAGTTCGATCATCGCGGCTGCTCCGAGTCCTTTTTCCTGAAAGACGCCGAAGATTTCTGCCATCTTCATCATCTTTCCGTTGCTTCCAATAAGGTCTGATGCTGCAATTCCTACACTTTTCAGCTTCGCTCGGAAAGAAGTAGTCATGCCTAGAAGCTCTGCGAACGCCATCCTTAACCCTGTCCCTGCCTGCGATCCGCGGATTCCGGCGTCTGCAAGAAGCATAATCATTGCTGTCGTTTCTTCGACAGAGCTACCAAATGCCGACGCGAGAGGTCCGACGTACTTGAATGTTTCTCCGAGTCCTTGAACTCGTGCGGCTGAATTAGATGCTGCGTATGCGAGAACGTCTGCTACATCAGCGGACTCGCTTGCAATCATATTCATGCTTCTAAGAATCATTGCAGTAATATCTGCCGCTTCTGATAGCTCCATCATCTGAGATGCTGCGAGCGCGGAAACACCTGCGATGGATGAGATTATTTCATTTGCTGAAAATCCTGCTCGTCCAAGGTTCTCCATACCCTCAGCAATTTCAGTCATTTGCCACTTAGTCGTTTTGCCTAACGTCTTAGCTTTTTTGGAAAGAGAATCGAACATCTCCCCTTGTAGCTCGACATCCTTGATGCTTGACAGCGTAACAGCTTTGACCATAGCCATAGCTTGCTCGAAGTTCCCGGCTGCTGAAACTGCCTTCTTGAACCCAAGAGCGATGCCAACGCCAACTGCGAGGGGGGCGGCTATGGCTGCAAACTTCGCAAGGCTGCCCATAGCCATATTGAGACCCTGATTGAATTTCTTAGGGTTGACTCCGAGTTGTACCCATGCGCTTCCTACTACATTATCGTTGCCAATCCCCGGTCCAGCAGGCATCTTTTCCCCCTCGCTACGTGGTCTTCTTTGCTCGTGCTCGCTCCATGCGCTTTCTGAACGCTAGAGCTTCTTCCTTCGTCGCCTCTGTACTTAACACTTTTGGAAACATGTCATTCCACAGGCTAGACAGGGCTTTGTCTACGCTTCGTTTGTACTTCGTCCCGTCTCCCTTACCGCCCATTGATGGGGCGTGCCTGCTTGACTCTTGTGCTTCAAGGGTTATCACTCCCTTGCCGTACATAAGAACGTCGTGGAAGCCAAGCAGTTCTACGTCTCCAGGTCCGAACGAATACCACCTTCCGAAGAAGACTCGGACTGTTCCCCAATTGATACTTCTTCCACGGAATCCGAACTTGTTACCGCTTGCTCTCCGTCTTCTACCGATGCCTGGGATTCCTCGGCCTCGGCGTCTGGTTCGTTTCCCGGCCCACCGTCTTCTTCTACTTCGGCTGCGCTCGTTCCTTGAAGCATGAAGAACAGTCCAGTCATCAATTCGTTCTGCGTTTCAATGCCGTAGGAAATGATGTGGCCTACCTGATCCGGCGTAATGTCTGCGTCCCACTTTTTCAAGGACTCGCCGTACATCGCCAACTGGAGTTCGTAGTCAAACTCTTTCAGTAAGGTTTGGCTCGCTTCCCTCTTCTCTGCCTCGGACATCTCTTCGGCCTTCGAGTACAGGCTCAGAAGGGTTGCCCACATATCGGTTCCGAGATCCTTCTTGATCTGTCGCCAATCTGCGATTGATAGCTGGTAGATCGGCAGCTTGGTGGTGTTGCCGTCTGTCGTGTGGATATTTACCTCTGTGAATGGAACGGTAATTTGTGCTGCCAATGCCGCTGCTTTGCCTTGTGTCATTGCTACCTCCGTGCTTGTAGTTGCATCGTCACGTTGACGATGGTTTTGTCCGTTGCCCCGGTGTTGATCGAGACGCCCTTTAATCCTTCGACGGGCTTGCCGTCGTGCGTGATCGCTTGGGAGAATCCGTCCCATGTGAACGAGAATCCGCCGAAAGTAAATCCGGCTTTCGCTACGTCCGCTTGGATCAGTTCGTCCTCTCCATCGACCCTGATAGACAAGTAGCGTTCTTGCGGCGTAAACCTAATGTGCGCCGTTACGAACTCAACTTGCTTGTACTCCTCTGGGTTTTGCTTCGCAACACCGAGCATCAATCCCGTGCCTGCCTTCGTAGGCGCGACCTCTAACCGAAACTGCTTGCCTGCGTAAGGTCCGCTGGCAATCGTCCCTGAGATCGAGCCGCAATACTTTGCGTCCATACCTTCCTCCTCTAGCTAGTGATCGTTCGGATCGCTGTCCGCTTGACCTCGAAATCTCCTTGGTTCAATGAGTACGCTTTTGGTTTGACCGCTGCCGGGTCTTCGACAAGGATCACCTCGTAGACGTACTCCTGTCCTCCTGTCAACGCCTCGATGTCTTCTGATTGCAAAAAGACTCTGTAGGTTCCGGCGTCTGTGTCGATCTTCTTAATCTCTGTTGCGTCTGCGCTTGTCTTCGTAATAAGGGCTGCTGAATCCGCGTCCGTGTAGTATCCCTTAACCATGAATTTCAAAAGCACAGGATCGGCTATTGAGATTGCCGCCTCGTTGCAGTCTCGCGCGATTCCGTCAATCTCTTGGTATCTTCCGTCGAATGCGATTAAATCCGTTTCCCATGTGTCGGTCATTTCTTCACCTACCTCCTAGCGCACCCGATTAAGTCTGCGCTCTGTCTTGCATATCCGATTAGGTTGCTTGTTTGCAAAGCGCACCCGATAAGTTCTGCATCCCAATTCTGCACATAACTAGAAGCTATTCCAAGAACGACTGTTACCGCTCCTGCGTATTCAAATGTTAGATCGCCGTGCTGGTACGTTCCGATGACAGCGAAAGCAAGCGTAACGGCTGCGTCGTATGTGAACTCGATTGATGCCGTCGCTCCCGGTATCAGATGGAGTGAGATGTCTCCATCGTATTCTCGGTCTTTGTTCGTTTGCGACTCAATAATGAGCGCGAGGGTGATGGTTCCCTCGTACTGAAACTCTTGCTGAACGTGTTCGGCTGTCGCTTCCGGTGTCAGAAGAAGTGAAATGTTTCCGTTATATGCGAACTCGTGGTTCGTCGCCGCCGATGGATAGAAGCTAACGGTTGTGCTCCCCTCGTAGGAGAATTCTATTAAGTAATCCGCGCTCGGAATCAGAGCGATCGTTGTGCTCGCTTCGTAAGCCCAATCACGGGCGACCGTCGCTGCCGGAATAAGTTGGATCGTTATTTGACCGGCGTAGCTGATCTCCTGTTCGGTGTGCTCCGTCGTTGCCTCTGCCAGAAGTGTGATTGCAACGGTTCCCGTGTAGGCGAATTCTTGTTGTGCGTGTTCTGTCGTTGCCTGCGGTAGAAGCGCAATCGTAATTGCTCCTGAGTAAGCGAACGCCTGTTGTACATGTTCGGCTGTTGCCTCTGGAATCAACTCGATTGTGACTGCTCCGCTGTATGCGAACTCTTGTTCTACGTGCTCGGTTGTTGCCTCTGTTGTGAGCGAGACTGTGATCGAGCCGTTGTACGTGAAAGCCTGCTGTACGTGCTCGGTGGTTGCCTCTGGAAGAAGCGCCAAAACAACGGAGCCATTGTAAGTAAATTCCTGCTCTGTGTGTTCTGTCTCTGCCTGCGGTGTGAGGGTAAGAGCAATCGAACCGGCGTATGCGAACTCTCGCTCAATGTGTGCCGTTGTTGCCTGCGGTGTGAGCGCGAGAACGATCTGGCCTTCGTATGTGAACTCATGGTCGTAGCTCGCTTCGGGTGTAAGCGAAACCGTGACGCTTCCTTCGTAGGCAAACTCGTGGTCGTAATCTGCTTCGGGCGATAGAACGAGTCCGACATTCCCGGCGTACAACCATTCTCGCGTGATGGTCGAATTCGGTATAAGCGCGAGCGCGATAGATCCGAGGTATGCGAACTCGTGGCTTGTGGTCGATCCTACAACAAGTGTGATCGTCTGTAAGCCATCGTAAACCCTGTCGAATGAGATTGTCGCTTCGTTGGTTATCAACAGGGGGATAGATCCGCTGTAGACGTTCTCGTGGGTTCCTGTGCCCTCTGGGGAGAGAACGAGTTGGACATTTCCTGTGTATGCCCATTCTCGTGTGATCGTCGCGTTTGGGATCAGGGCGATGGAGATTGATCCCGTGTAGTCAAACGTCTGTTCCCCGTGCGAATACGTTCCCTCTGGTATCAGTGCGAACCGTGTGTTTCCTGCGTATGCGAATTGCTGCTCTGTGTGTTCGTAGGTGGCTGCAAGTGTGAGAGCAAGAACGATAGCTCCGGAATACGAATGTGCGAACGCGGAACTCGCTCTCGGTGTTAGAGAGAGTGAGATGTCGCCTGAGTAAGCGAATTCCTGCTGGACGTGGCTCGTTGTTGCGGATGGCAAAAGCTCGATTTGGATATTCCCTGCGTACAACCATACCCGTGCGATAGTCGCGTTCGGAATCAGCGTAAGGGCGATTGCTCCCTGGTAACTGAATTCCTGCTCGGCGTGCTCGGTGGCTGCTTCGGGTGTGAGCGCGAGAGAAATGTCTCCGCTGTATGCGAATTCGTGTGCCGTCGTTCCTTCTACAACGAATGCGATGGTTGCCGCTGCGCTGTATGCCCACTCCCTGGTTACGGTTGCTTCGGGTGTAAGCGTGATGGTAACGGTCCCGACGTAGTAGTTCTGCAACAACGTCTGCGGGATAAGTTGGAGCGTGATGTCGCCTGAGTAAGCGAACGCCTGTTCGCCGTGTGAATAAGAAGATGCCGGAAGCAGATCTAGCGGAATAGACCCTACATAGCTCCATTCACGCGCGTACTCAGAAGATGGGGTGAGTCTAAGCGCGATAGCCCCTGCGTAAGACCAGGCAAAGGAGTGTAGTGCTTCCGGCGTCAATGTCAGTTGGATGCTGCCTGCGTATGTGAATGT
>Ga0208904_1002880_pt1 | contig 10532 bp, 10 predicted proteins | sample AntAceMetag02UKB_FD_184774 | JGI IMG/M metagenome (GOLD analysis project Ga0208904, IMG submission 184774) | Saline lake microbial communities from Ace Lake, Antarctica - Antarctic Ace Lake Metagenome 02UKB (SPAdes) (version 2) | ecosystem: Environmental > Aquatic > Non-marine Saline and... | reverse complement strand
TAAAAATATAAAAGAAGATGAATTATCATTAATAATGGTAACGAAAGATGGTGTTTCTAAAAAAGTTGATGCGGAAAGTTTTTATAGTGTAAGGAGAAGTGGTTTGATTGCAATTAAACTTGGAAAAGAGGATGAATTAATTTCAGCTTCTTTTGTTGAAAAAGGAGATACTGTAATTTTAACTACAACAGAGGGACAATCAATAAGATTTGATGAAAAAGATGTTCGAGTGATGGGTCGTACAGCTGGTGGAGTTCGTGGGATAAAACTTAGTAAAAAAGACGATAAAGTAATCGGAGTAAATATTATAGAGAAAGAAAAGAAAAATCCAGAATTATTAGTTGTAAGTAGTAATGGTTTTGGTAAGAGGACAAATTTAAAAGAATATAAAATACAAAAAAGAGGTGGCTCTGGGGTTAAAACAATTAAATTAAATATCAAAGTTGGAAAACTAATGTCTTCAAAGGTAGTGTCAAATGATTTAGAAGAAATAGTAGCAATTTCAAAGAAAGGACAGGTAATAAGGATTGGCTTGTCAGAAGTTCCTATTTTAGGACGACAAACACAAGGAGTAAAACTTATGAAATTAAGAACTGGGGATAATGTTGCTTCACTTGTTTGTTTATAATGTAGTATAATGTTTATATGGCTTTTACATCTCCTCAAAATAATATTGATCAATTCGATTTAAATAAAGGGATGAAAGTTGCTGATTTAGGCGCTGGTTCTGGAGCATACACCATTGCTGCTGGTAGAAAAGTCGGAGAGGAAGGAAAAATTAATGCAATTGAAGTTCAGAAAGAACTTTTAAGTAAAATTCGTGATTTAGCTGTGAATGAGCATTTATTTAATATTAAGGTGATTTGGGGTGATATTGAAAAAGAAGGAGGAACAAAACTAGGTGATTCAACAATGGATGCTGTAATAATTTCAAATGTTTTATTTCAAGCAACTGAAAAAGGGAATCTTATTCGTGAAGCAAATCGTATTTTGAAACCAAATAGAAGAGTTTTGTTTGTTGAATGGGCTGGTTCTTTTAGTGATTTAGGTCCTTTGTTAGAAGAAGTTGTGACTCCTGAAAAAGCTAAGGAACTTTTTATTGAAAATGGTTTTGAATATGAAAAAGATATTTATGCTGGTGATCATCATTATGGAATAATTTTTAGAAAAAAAGATTATGACTAAATTTCAAATTATTTTTACAACTATATTTGCCTTTTTTATTATAATTGGAGTTGTTATGTTTGCTACTTCTGGAAAAAATAATTCTGGTATAATTATCGGTGATGTTATCGTTTGGGGAACAATTGAGAAGAAGATTATGACTGGTGTAATTAAGAATTTAACTGAAGATGACGAAAGTTTTAAAAATGTAAAATACGAAAAAAAAGACGAACAAGATTTTGACTTAATTCTAATTGAAGCCATTGCGTCTGATTCAGGTCCTGATATTTTTCTTTTACCTCAATCAGAAATTTTGAAAAAACAAAATAAAATTATTTCTATTCCTTATGAAAACTTTTCAATTAGAGATTTTAAGGATTATTTTATAGAGGAAGGTGAACTTTATTTACATGATGATGGAATTTTAGCATTGCCTTTTATTGTTGATCCCCTGGTTATGTATTGGAATCGAAGTTTGTTTGCTACTGCAAATATAGCTAATCCCCCTCGTTTATGGGATGATTTTTTTATTTTAGCAAAGAAATTGACAGAGAAGGATGAGAATAAAAATATTCTTATAAGTGCAGTTTCTTTTGGAGAGTTTGTAAATGTTGAAAATGCCAAAGAGATTCTATCAACTCTTATCCTACAATCTGGTAATCCAATTGTTTTTAGAGATGATGACGGAATAAAGGCATCCCTTCGTGATGTCTATAATGGCAAGACCACACCAACAGAATCAGCTTTACGATTTTACACTGAATTCTCAAATCCTACAAAGGAAGTATATTCTTGGAATAAAGCAATGCCTAATTCTAAAATAGCGTTTCTATCAGGTGATTTGGCCATGTATTTTGGTTTTGCTAGTGAATTGGAAGAATTAAAAGTTAAAAATCCTAATTTAAATTTTGATGTATCATATTTACCTCAGACAGAAAATTTAAAAAACCATGTTACTTTTGGAAAAATGCAGGCCTTAGCAATCAGTAGAGGATGCAAAAATATCGCAGGAGCCTTTAATGTAATTACAAGTTTAATTAAAAATGAGTCATTAATACTTTTGAATGAAATAACAGGGCTTCCTCCTGTTTCAAGGGTTTTATTAGCGAGGGAACCAACTGATCCATATCAAGAAGTATTTTATCGGTCCGCTTTATCTTCTAAAGGGTTTCTTGATCCAGATGAGAATGATACAAATTTAATTTTTCAGGATATGGTTGAGTCAGTTGTTTCAGGACGAAGAAAATTAGATCGGGCGGTTTCTTGGGCTAACGCAGAGTTAGAAGAGTTAATAAAATAAAATGCAAAGATATTCAATTCAAATAATATGTTTAATAATTTGGGTATTGGTTTTGACTCCATTCTTTGTTGGGGCAGTTGATCTTGTTAAATGTGGTGGTCCAACTGAATCTCCCTGCGGTTTTGTTGATTTAGTGGAATTGGTAAAAAGTATTCTTGATTATATTTTAATTATTGTTGCTCCTCTTTCAGCTATAATGTTTGCTTATGCAGGTTTTCTTTATATATCATCTCAAGGTAGTGTTGATAAAAGGAAAAAAGCCAACCAAATTTTTACTAATGTTGGAATAGGATTATTTTTTGTAGTGGGGGCTTGGTTAATCGTTAAAGCTGTTTTAGCTGGGTTAGTTACTGGGTCAGATTATAATTATTTAGATATGTAATTAATTTATTATGTTAAAAGAAAAATTTTTCACCCTATTAAACAAAATAAATAAGTTCTCATCTAGAGGGAAACAAACAAGTTTGTTTTTAGATAAATGTAATAGAAGTATTAATTTTGTATTTAACAGGGTAAATAAAGTGCAATATTGGATAATTTTAGGTGTTTTATTTTTACCTTTGCAGTTTGTGAAAGGGACAAATGTTATTCTTGAAAATCCAATTGATGCAGACACATTTCAAGAATTAGTTGAAGCTATTTTGAAAGTTGTTGTCACTATTGGAACACCTATTGCTATTTTAGCAATTATTTATTCAGGCTTTTTGTTTGTAAAAGCTAGAGGAAAACCAGAGGATTTGGTTACAGCGAGGACTGCTCTTATGTGGACAATTATTGGGGTAGCTGTGTTGTTAGGGGCTCAATTATTGGCGATTGTAATAAGTGGGACAATTACTAATTTAGGTAGTGGTGTTTAATATCAGTTTTTATATTTTAGCAAAAGAAAAGGGTGGGAAATGTCTACGACATTTCCCACCCCCTCGTTTGGATTTTAATAACAATAAAAAATTGTTGCTGTGTCAGTAGCGGGAGAAAATTTGATTTCCCTCCCACTAACGATAGGATTGGTATTAGGTTTGTCCAAAAAGGGTCTCTGTTTGTCGACCTTTACCCATACTTCACCTGTGGCGACTTTCCAGTCTGAGCCATTTTTCATCCTGTATGGCCCGTACCACTTTCCTTTGATCGTCTTAATTTTCGTCCATTCTGGACCCAGTCGTTTCTCCATTGGAGCCACAACTTTTTTAGGATCAACGACTATCCTCTCTGTTCCAGAAATAGTTTTAGAATCAGGAGAGGCAACCTTATTGTAGTTTTTAATTACACTTAAGGTAGCGAGGGTGATAAGAGTTGCAACCCCAATCAGGATAAAAAAGGTTGGTATTTTACCAGTCATTATTTATCACCTCCCGTATTTACCATGGGGATTGCTTTTCTATCCCCTGTAATTTTTATGACTCTTCCTGTTGCTTTTTCAGAAAGAATCATCGCCTGGTCCCATGCTTCTTTGCGAGTCATTTCTTCGCAAGCATCATCATAGATGGCATTAGCCATGGTTTGAATTTGTTCCCTGGCTTTACTACTGGTTAGAATTTTTTGGTAAGCATCCTCAAAGTCCAAATCTGAAAGTTTTGTTATGATGAGAATAATCCCGTAGGATTTTTCGATTGGGCTTTGATTTCTTGCCAAAGGAGAAGCTTTTTTGGGATTTTCAAGAGTTCTTTTCTCATTTTCATCAATCCCAAATTCATCTCGGATGGCTTCATGAAGATCTTGGATATTTGCCCTAATCCCTCTTGCCGTTCTGCCTTGCTCGGCGATATATGACAGGAGAGTACTGCTAACGTGTTCCATGAGGCCTTGCTTGATAACCTTGTTCTCTACTCCTTCGAAGGTGATAAGATTAAAAGGGTCAGGAGCAAATTGGAACATAAATTTTGCAATTAAAACAGTCCCTCCTCCAGTTGGATAACTTCTCTGAGTAATCTCTTCTTTCATACTTTTCAAGGAATGTGTGCTTTCTGGTTTAATAAGTTCCCAAGGAAATTTAAAATAAAAACCAGGGAGGAAAGTTGTTTGCTTTCCCGTAAAGTAATTATACACGTTTATCCCTATCCATTGGGGGACATCAAATGTGAAGTTTTTCCAAGTTATCCCTATTATAACCAACCCCAATCCACCAAAGGTGCCAATTTTCATTAAAATGCTGGTATTTTCGAAGAAAGGGATTGAAAAAAATCCCCAAGTCATTAGATAACCTATTAAACTCCAACACCCTAACGCAAAGAAAAGCCTTGCGTGAAGTCGGTCTCCTACTGTTGGGACGGCTTCAAGAAGCGTTGTTTTCAATCGCAAGAAAATCCCCACGGCCATAATCCCTATAGAAAGTGCTATCCAAAGGTTGCCTTTTTGCCACATTATCAGTGAACAAGTTCCTGAGATTCCTATCAAGAGAGTGGTGATAAAAATTTGTCTATTTCTGGTTTTTATTCTTATTTCTTTTAATTCTTTTTCTTTTTCTCTTTTTTCATTTCGTTCTTTTCTTGCCTCCTTTCTACTTTCTTTCTTGAAGTCCTTTAACTCTTCTCCAAGATGAAAAGCCTCTTTCTCTTCTTTTACCTTTTCTACTTCTTCTTTGAGATATTTCAGTTCTCGTCTTGCTTTTTCTAATTCTATTTTTTCCATTTTCTCCTCCTTTTTCAAATCTAAATTTTTTATATTTAATTTTCAAAGAGTTTTCTCTAGATCCTATTAAACTAAAATGGTTTAATAGGGTAAATCCAAAAGAGAAAAACTCAAACTTTATCCTTTTATAATTATACCTTAATCTGCACTATTTTGTCAATACATAGCAATAAGAGGTAAAAAGTGGTATTTTAGGTAAAATTTTGATAAAATATTTAAAATATAATAATTGTGCATGCCGAGGTGGCGAAACCTGCCTGCCGGCAGGCAGGCGAAGCGGAACAGACGATAGGGATAGTGGAGTTCTTCACTAGTTCTTGATATAGTTAACTGAAATAAATCATATTGTGTATGCCGGAGTGGCGAAATTGGTAGACGCGCTAGTCTTAGGAACTAGTGGAGCAATCCATGGAGGTTCAAGTCCTCTCTCCGGCACAAAATTTTACTTAGTACTCCGACTACTAAGTAATCTGGGGATAATTTTATGAACATCTCTCATCAAAAAGCAAAAAACACCCAGAAAACATATTTGTTAATGTTTTTGTTTTTGATTGTAGTAATTGGAATCGGATGGGTTTTTAGTTATGTTTTTGAAAATCAAAATATTTTATATTTTGCGATTGGTTTTTCGTTGTTAATAAATATTTTCAGTTATTGGTTTTCAGATAAAATTGTTCTTAAAATGTCGGGAGCTAAATTGATTTCTCGGAATGATAATAGAGATTTATTTGATAGTGTGGAGAGATTGGTTCGTCAATCAGGTTTAATAATGCCTAAACTTTATATCATTAATGATCCATCCCCAAATGCATTTGCTACTGGACGAAATGCTAAAAATTCTGCGGTGGCCGTGACAACTGGTTTGTTAAATCTTTTAGATAAGAGGGAATTAGATGGAGTAATTGCTCACGAACTTTCTCATATTTCCAATAAAGATATTTTGATTGCCACTGTTGTGGTCGTGCTGGTTGGCTTCGTGTCGTTATTGTCTGACTTTTTCATTAGAATGTCTATTTTCGGTGGTTTGAAAAGAAATGATAACAACCAAGCGGGTGGAATTATTACGATTGTGGGGATTGTTTTGGCAATCATAGCACCTTTTATAGTAATATTGATACAGTTAGCTATCTCACGGAAAAGAGAGTTTTTAGCGGATGCTTCTGCTGTTTCTTTGACTCATAATTCATCTGGATTGGCGAGTGCTTTAGAAAAAATTTCTCAAAATCACCTGCCTATAAAAAAAGCAAGTCGTGCTACTGCACATTTATATATTTCAGACCCATATAAACAAAAACAAAAAATAAAAACGGGATTTTTGGTTAAGATGTTTATGACACATCCTCCAATAGAGGAAAGAGTTAGGGTTTTGAGAGGAGGAACAATTTAGTATAAAATGATTAAATAAATAATTTTGGAGAGATGGCTGAGTGGTTTAAGGTGCTCGCTTGTCCCCCTAACGGGGGATCCCCCGTTAGGGGGGAGAAAGTTTATGTTTTATACTTATTTAATAAAAAGTAGAGATAAAAATTGGTTTTATATTGGTTCTACTAAAGATTTAAAAAACCGGTTTAAAAAACATAATGAAGGGAAGGTAAAATCTACAAAATTTTATAAACCTTTTGAGTTAGTTTATTATGAATCGTATAAGGATTATCCTTTAGCTAAAAGGCGAGAATATGAATTAAAAAATAATAATTATAAAAAAGAAAATTTATTAAAAAGAGTAAAATAATTCTGGAGGATTCGCATAGCGGTCTAGTGCGCTCGCTTGGAAAGCGGGTAAGGGGGAAACTCCTTCAAGGGTTCGAATCCCTTATCCTCCGCATTGATAAAATTATGAAAAGTTATATGGACTTTGGAAAGTTAGGGGAGATTTATGATTCAGGAAGATATGAATACCCTGAAGGTGTTATGAATTATATTTTTTCTTTAATTAGACCATCAACAAAATTATTAGATATAGGGTGTGGAACAGGGGTAGCTACTCGTCAATTTTTATCAAAAGTGAAAGACCTATCGGGATGTGATATTGATGGCAAGATGATAGAAGTTGCAAAAAATTACGGAGATAAAATTGATTATTGTGTTTCCCCCACTCACAAAATGTCTTTTGATAATGAAGTTTTTGATGCCCTAACAGCTTTTGGGTCTTTCCATTGGTTTTGTGATAGCAAATCAGTTGTAGAAATAAAACGGGCCTTAAAGAAGAAAGGATTATTTGTTGTAGTCAATAAAAACGAAGTTGGAAATTTCAAAAGGGATTATAAAAAAATGGTAGAACAAATAATTGAAACAAAATCTCCAAAGAGCATCAAAAAGAATTATGATCCAGTTTCTATTCTTTCAGAAAATGGTTTTTCAAATATTTTGAAAAAGAAATTTTTACATACGGAGGAATTTGTAGTTTCAAGAGCCATAGAACAGATGCAATCAATGAGTTTATGGAACTTGATACCAAAAAATAAAAAACAAGAGGCATTAAGGATTTTTAAAAATCATCTTAAAAAAACTACTAGCAATGGTATAATTTATCGTCAGCTGGAAATAGTTGTGGTGAGTGGAAATAAATAAAAATTGGTTTTTCTTTACATCTTTTTCTTTTTGTATCGTGCCATTTTATCCACAGTTTCTTGCAATTTTTTAATGTTAAAAAATGTTAAAATAAATACAGTTTTAATCTAATTTCCTTAAAAAAATGGTAAAAAATGTAAAAAAAGTAGCAAAAAAGACAAAAAAATCCGATTTTGTTAAAAAAATACAAAAAAGGGATGGTTCGGTTGTTGATTTTAGTTTAGGTAAAATCACTAACGCTGTTTATAAGGCAATGTTAGCTTCTGGGGAGGGATCTGAAAAAGAAGCTGAACTTATTGCTGGAAAAGTTTATCTTGATTTGATTAAAATATCAAAACAATTTAAAACTTTTGTTCCTAATATTGAAGGAATTCAGGACGCTGTAGAGAGGTCCTTAATGGTAGGAAACTATGTTAAGACATCTAAAAATTATATTATTTATCGTGAAGAAAGGACTAGATTAAGAGAAAAAGGGATTAAAGTTCCAGAAAAAGTTCGGAAATTAACAGAAGAGAGTAAAAAATATTTCAAAAATCCTTTAGCAGAGTTTGTTTATTATCGTTCTTATTCCAAATGGATTGACGAGGAAGGAAGAAGAGAAACATGGATTGAAACAGTTGACCGATATATGGATTTTATGAAAGAAAACTTAGGTAATAAATTAAAACCTGCTGAGTATAAAAAAATTCGCGAATTTATTTTAAATCAGAAATCAATGCCTTCAATGCGATTATTTTGGAGTGCCGGGAAGGCAGCTCGGAGGTGTAATGCTTGCACTTATAATTGTTCTTACATAGCCCCTTCTAAATTACAAGATTTTGGAGAAATAATGTATTTGTCTATGTGCGGTTGTGGAGTAGGTTTTAGTGCAGAGAGTTATAATGTTCAAAAACTTCCACAAATAAAAATTCATAATGGAAAACTTAAAATGAGAAAAACTTTTGTAGTAAAGGATAGTAAAGAAGATTGGGCGAATGCATTTGTGCATGGTTTAAAAACATGGTTTGGCGGTGAAGATGTGGAGTTTGATTATTCAAAACTTCGACCAGCAGGAGCTAAATTGAAAACTATGGGCGGGAAAAGTTCTGGTCCTGAGCCCTTACGAAATTTGATTGATTTTGCTAGAGGAAGAGTTTTAAGAAAACATGGGAAACGACTGAGTAATTTAGATGTCCATGATATTGTTTGTAAAATCGGTGAAGTAGTTGTTTCTGGGGGAATGAGAAGGACAGCTTTGATTTCTTTATCTGATTTGGATGATAGTGAAATGAGGTTAGCTAAAAGCGGACAATTTTATATTAGTGACCCACAAAGAAGTATGGCAAATAATTCTACTGCTTATAACGAAAAACCAACTGCTTCTGAATTTATGGATGAGTGGGTGGCTTTAATGAAAAGCGGAACAGGGGAAAGGGGTATTTTTAATAGGGGGTCTTTAGGAGAGCAAATGCCCGAGCGAAGAAAAAAAATATATGAAAAATATATGGAAGATTTCGGTGTAAATCCTTGCGGTGAAATTAATATTAGGTCAAAACAATTTTGTAATTTGAGTGAATTGGTAGCAAGGGCAGAGGATACTGAGAAAACTTTATTAGAAAAAGCTGAAGTAGCTTCAATTTTGGGGACATATCAGACCACATTAACCAATTTTGGTTATTTATCTAAGGGCTGGAAAAGAAATTGTGAAGAAGAAAGATTATTAGGTGTTTCTATTACTGGGCATTGGGATTGTGATGTAGTTAGAGATTCTAAGGTCTTGCAGAAAATAAAAGACAAAGTGATAAGAACAAATCAAAAATATGCAAAGAGGTTTGGAATTAGTGAGGCGACAAGTTCTACTTGTGTGAAGCCATCAGGGACTGTATCACAATTAGTTGATTGTGCTTCGGGGATGCACCCAAGACATGCTAGCCGTTATATTAGAAGAATTAGAATTTCTGCGACAGATGGTTTATTTAAGATGTTAAAAGACCAAGGAGTTCCTTATTATCCAGAAAATGGTCAAAACAAAGAAACAGCTAATACTTATGTACTGGAATTTCCGGTTGTGGCACCAGGAAAGATTTTTAAAAATGATTTATCAGCTATAGATCAATTAGAATTTTGGAAGATGGTAAAGGAAAACTACACAGAACATAATCCCTCAGTAACAATTTCTGTTAGTGATGACGAATGGATAAAAGTTGCTAATTGGGTTTATGGTAATTGGGATATGGTAGGTGGTTTGTCTTTTTTGCCAAGAAGTGATTTTGTTTATAAATTAGCTCCGTTTGAAGAAACTGACAAAAAAAATTATGAAGAAATGATTAGACGATTTAAAAATATTGATTTTTCTAAAATTGTTACATATGAATATGAGGACGAGACAGAAGGATCAAAGGAGTTAGCTTGTGTGGCAGGTTTGTGTGAGGTTTAATGATGAAAATCGGTAAATAAAAAGGAGTTCACCTTTGGTGAACTCCTTTTTATTTTATTGCCATTTTTTTGTGCGCGTGGCAGAACTCGAATCTGCGACCTCTACATTATCAGTGTAGCGCTCTAACCAGCTGAGCTACACGCGCATAATTATTTTTGAATTATATACCATTTTAATCATTTTTTCCAGAATTTTGTTATAATAGTTGGTATGGAAAAAAGAGACCTAAAAAAAGAATTAGAGATTTTAGAAAAGGAGATGCTAAAACCTGATTTTTGGCAAGACAAAAACAGAGCCAAAGCAGTTATCAAGGAAATTGAAGAAGTAAAGAATGAGATAAAAGGAAAGGGAAAATATGATAAAGGAGACGCTGTTATAACTATTTTTTCTGGAGCGGGAGGGCTAGATGCCGAAGATTTTTCCCGAATTCTCTTTCACATGTATGAAAAGTTTGCT
>Ga0208904_1002879_pt1 | contig 10533 bp, 17 predicted proteins | sample AntAceMetag02UKB_FD_184774 | JGI IMG/M metagenome (GOLD analysis project Ga0208904, IMG submission 184774) | Saline lake microbial communities from Ace Lake, Antarctica - Antarctic Ace Lake Metagenome 02UKB (SPAdes) (version 2) | ecosystem: Environmental > Aquatic > Non-marine Saline and... | reverse complement strand
AAGGAAGGGGGTCTGAGCGCGCACCCTGTAAGCGTTTATAGTATATTGCGAAAAAATACAATATACAACAAACGCTAACAGGCTGTCCGTGTGTCGAGTCCATGATCACTTTTTTAGATGCAATACATTGCACCGTAAAAAATCGACATGGAGCCTCTCTCGACCCACCGCGTCAGACCCCCTTCCTTTTTAGTTTTATTATATGACTTCGCGAAAAGACGCTCAGTTTTCTTTCTCGCCAGGATACAAAAGGGGCGCTGCCCCTCTTGACGCCCTGCAAAAGGGGTTGCACCCCTCTTGAACCCCGCTAAAAATAAAAGAAAAGGGAATTACGGCTCTTCCGTTACGGGAACGGCCTTTCTAAGCGTCAAAAGGACTTCCCCGTCGCCGATTTCTTCCTTAACCTTCGCCCAGCCAAACCCGGCTACAAGGTTGACGATTCTCTCAATATCAATTTTGGTCATTTCTTCATTCTTTACGGGAACGGCCTTTCTAAGCGTCAAAAGGACTTCCCCGGCACTTGTCTTTTCCTCAACCTTTTTCCAACCAAACCCAACAACAAGGTTGAGGATCCTCTCGAGTTCGATTCTCATTAGTTTTTCTTCTGGCATCATACCCCCTTTATTGCGTTAATGATTAATTTACTGCAGTCCGGGCAAGCCCGGAAGATTCTGTCTTGACCAAGCTCCACGGGACCATCACAAAGGTCGCAGGGGATGAAGGTCGGGCGCGGTTCATACGGAGAGACAAGCCCCCCGCCGTCTCCGACCTCGGAACTACTGCGACGCTGGGAGTCAAGCCAGTCATGCCGCCATTGACGGGCAACGGCAACCGTGCAGCCACCCTCAAGAGCGAAGCCGAGGTAATAGCTAAGCATCGCGGCGTCTGTAATGCCCCAAAGTTCTTCGGCAACGCCGATTGAAAGGACTTTACTATGCAGAGCTTTTTGGAGAGACTCCGGCATTTTCAACAGATCCATGCGCCGCTTAACTAAGCCCGGCGATTTGCCGACCTTCGCGCTGATCTGATCAAGACTCATTGCGTGAGAGTCAACCAGGTCTTTATATGTGGCGGCTTCTTCTATGGGAGTTAAATCTTCACGCGATAGATTTTCAGTAGCCCTTGCGACCGCCGCTTCCTGATCGGTCATAATTTTGATAATAGCACTAATTTTTGTTGCGCCCAATTCCCTGTGAGCTAAAAAGCGCCGATGACCAGCGATAACCTCGTACCGTTCACCATCTTTTCGCAGCAAGATAGGTTGAAGCAAACCGATTTCAGAGATGGACTGCGCCAACTCTGAAACCGCTTCAGGGGAAATCCCCATTCTAACAACCGCTTTCGGTTCATCTATAAGGGACAGATCAACCTCAGAGATCTTATTCTTTTGAATCTTCGCCATCGAAAACCCTCCTAATTTTTACGCCGTGAGGTGTAAATTCTTCAATTACAATGTACTCCACGTTGTCCCAGGATAACTTTTTTATAAACTTCCGGGGTATAACAACCCTGAAACAGTTAGAGGCACCAGATACTCTTACAATTTGTTTAAGCATGTTGACAAAGTGGCATAATGGCAAATCGAAGTCAAGAAAAAAGTTGCCGGTCGCAAAAAACGGGCGAAAGGGATCCCGGGACGAAATCGGGAACCCCTAAAAGCCGCCCCCTGCCACCGGAGTGCACAAACCCTGCACACTAATATACTAATATTATATTTATAAGGACGGAGGGATTAAAAGGAAGTCGCTTCGCTCCGTTATTAGAGTTTTTTCCGGGAAAATGAGAGCAGCTTATCGAAAGAAACAACAGCCGCAAGGGAATAGAGAGGCGCTCCGCTTATCATATCCAATTTTGGCCGTATTCAGTTCCAACATATATTACGTAAATTCGGGCACATACCGAACAATGGAAACTGCCTGAGCCGCCCGCGACGAAGCCAAATAAACGGCGAAAGAGGAATTCAAGAACCGTGCCAAAGTTGCGGACATTTACAAATAAGTTATGGTTGTTTTTTGGAGTTATATCGAGCGATTAGATGGGACATTTTCAGGGACATTTTTTGTTACTGTTTTGACAATTTTTGTCATCTTTTAGAATATTATTGAGAGAATGGCGCCGCCGGCTGTGTTTTTATATAGTATTATCAGATATTTAGAAAGTTGATATTTATGTAATACCTGGCATGGGTCTTGCTACTATATAAGATAAGATTAATTTAAACAGGAGGTTACAAGATGGGAGCGTGCAAAGCAAATGTAATTGAGATTATTGACGATGCGGCTTTAGTCCACAATACAAGGGGACATTGTTCTTGCCAGTATAGCCATGAGGCCACCGGCCTTTGTGATCATTGCAAGGTTAATTATGCACTGAAAACAGCGAGGGCTTGTATTGTTATGAGTGTTGACCAGGTGTCTATTATGAAAGCGAGGCTTGAGGGAACTCAGGAGTTAATTATAAAGAAGCTCAGGGAGCTTGTAGAGGGGGAGTGAATAATGATAAATACGGTTGTTTTAGGCTGTTTGTTTGCCCTGGCCTGCGTTATAATGGGCTATGCGTGGGCATGGTTTGCTCTGAATTAAGAGCGGGAAGATTTTACATCGAGGGAGGCTGCGCCCGGGGGATCCTGGCGCGGCCTTTCCTTTTTTGGGATTTCCGGGGGGATAGAATCCCCCTCGACCCCCTGAGATTATTAGAAAAACCGACAAAGCCGGAAAATACCGTTTGACAGATCGGAAAAGAACCTATAAGAGAGAAAACACCGGTTTTTCGTTTATCCTTCAATTTTGCTTACAGGTGAAAAGGTGGGCAACTCCAAAATTGCAATCCTCATAACCTTGTTTTCGTGTATGGACGCCAAGCGCAGCCCGTACACGAAAGCAAGCGTCCTTAAAATTATTGAGATCCTTGAAAAGGTTTACAAGATAACAATAAATAGGCGCTGGGTTTTCCAGTGTGTAGCTGATTTGATCGATGCTGGATTAATATCACGCCGGCAGAGGTATAAACACCACAAAAACGGCACTATTCAGCAATTATCATCGATAATTGCTTTTACTTTGCAGGGGGCAAAGTTTTTGCTGCAGCGGCGCGTTGAAGGCGCGGCGCTACTGCTGAAAAAGATCGTCGCGTGGGCAAAAAATAAAGACAAGAGATTTCCTTCCAGAGCGGACCTGGACAAGGACGCCGAGAAGGAAATGGACCCCGACGAGGCAAGGAGACTCGATTCCCTTGCCTCGAAGGTTTTCCAACCCTTCTGACAAATAACCAATAATTACAGGAAATTAAAAAACTGCACTCTGGATCCAGAGAAGAAAGGAGCGTTATGGCGAATGAGTCAAGAGAGGATTTCAAATACATACAAAACCGACGGTATCTAATCGAAATCACAGACGAGGACAGTGGGCGGGTTTACTACACTAAAAGGATCGGGACGCTTGGGGCGGCTGTTAACCAGGCGGCGGGATATAACAGCATGGCCGGAATGACAGCGGTTATCCTGGACACAAAAGAGGGAGACTTTCTATAATGAGTAAAAGAAAGCCCCTGGTCCCTCAACAAGCGAGGTTTGCCCGCATGGTTGCGCTCTTGATTCTTTTCATCCAGGAGGAAGGTTTCGAGGTTACATTCGGGGACGCCTGGGCGAAAACCGGCCACAAGAAGCGAAGTTTGCACTATGTCCGGCTTGCCGTGGATCTCAACCTATTTAAAGATGGCGTATGGCTCAAAGAAACTAAAGATCATGAGCTTTTCGGGTTGTTTTGGGAATTGATGGGAGGATCCTGGGGCGGTCGACATAGCGACGGAAACCATTACGCTCTGATAAGAGAATAAAACCACAACATATTGTAGGAGCCTGGCCCGGATCCGGGCGGGAAAAACACAACATGTAGCGGTTTGCAAATTATTTACTTGACAGGGCGCAAAAAGCGTGCCAAAGGTGGAAATGACAGAATTGTTGTTTCCGCTTTTTTTTGTACTAAGGATGGGGGGCCAGGCTATGGCAAACGACTATAAGGTAAGCGTCAGGATCCGCGTAACAATAGACGAGGTGGACACCCTGATCAGCAACGAAGAAACGATTTTTGAGGAGCTGAGCTTCAGGCAGATGACCAGGGCTTCTTCCGAATATTACGAATTGTTAGCAAAAATAGTCAAAGCGGTTAAATAATAACACTTAAAAGGGAGGATTGAAGATGGCTGAGATCAAACAACTGAGTGCGATAAGAGAAAAGTGGGCACGCGTAACTCCATCAAGAACGGAGGACTACAAGATCGGCGTCGCAAACCCGAAAAGGGACTGGAAAGAAGAAACGGTCGCCGCGAAGGGAAACTGGAAAGCGGGAGTCGATAATGCCGCGAATAAAGGCATGTTTGAGAAGGGCGTCGAGAAAGCCGGTACCGACAAGTGGAAAAAGGGCGCTTTGCAGAAAGGACCTGGCAGATTCGCCGAGGGCGTTCTAATCGCCGCGCCGGATTACGAGAAGGGCTTCGCTCCATTTCATGCAGCGATTGAAAGAGCGGACCTGGGCCCGAGATACCCCAGGCGAGATCCTCGAAATCTTAACAGAGTAAAGGCGGTTGTTGACGCGCTTGTCGCGGAAAAACTGAAGTAACAGGCAATTTATGATAGACCTTGACAATAAAGACGTTGCGACGGTTGCGCTTATGATTATTGCGCTGGCCACCATTTACTTTACAAAGACGGACGGGCTAAGTGTTGTCTCAAATGTGGTGTGCGCGATCGGCGGGATCGCAACCGGCAAGATCTTGTCGAAACCATAATTTAAAAGGAGGTTTCCTATTATGGCACTAAAAGAATCATTTATGGTTAAAGAGAACTTTACAGCCGCCACGGCCACGTTGTCTATTCAAGCCGGGGTCGGCGAAAGCCTTAAGATCAAACAGCTACTTGTCGGCGCGCTTCATGCGGGCGGCTTTTGTGAGTGTTTGATCGACCGGCTGAGCGTGGGCTTCTGGTACATCGGAGACATTAACGCCAACCACCTGGAACAATGCGGCGTTACAAATGTTATGCCCAACCTTTTTGAAAGGCTGCAGCAAGTTGGTAAATTTGACGGGTACCCGATTGCTGAAGGTGAGACTTTTGAAATCAAACCCGCTACCCAGGGCGCAACTATTATCGGGGCAATCGTTTACGAGATTTGGGACGCCGAGGACATGAAAGCTGAAATGCCTGGTGGAAGCAAGTCGAATGAATACATGTTCATAAATTACGGAACAAATGCGATTGCAATCGCTGCAGGAGCATACGGCGATCTGGACATGTCTCGAAATCCTGCCGAATACCCGGCCTTTCCTTTTGGTTCGGTGGTTCCGGCTGGTTACGAGATAGATCTGCACGGGGTCCTCATAAAAACCTGGGGCGGCTATGTCGATGACACCGCAAACACAATGCGCTTCTTGAAGATGATCAGAGATAGAAAGGTCCTCTTTAATGAAGACCGGCGCGGGATTTATGTTACCCAGGGCATGGGGCCTTTGACTTTTGGGTCAATCCGTCAAACGAACTGCGATATTAAGCTATTCCCGGCCCCGGTTTCATTCGGCCCCGGAGACGAGCTTAACATGAGCCTTTCTGCAGCGGTTGAAGTTACCATTCAGGACGTCTTAATGTGCGCAGTCCTAACAGTCAGAAGAATAGCAGCTTAGGGAGGGGGTTTTTTATGGTTTACTATCAGAAAATGACATGCAACGCGGCTGCAGGGGCAGTGGGTTATGATGATGGATTAAGATCCACCCAGGAAAACCCCAAGCGGCTTTTATCGGTACTCTGCCAAGTCCAGGAGGAACCAAGAGGCGCTGAGAGTATGCTTCAAATCTGGTACGAGCAGGAAAAAATCGCGGAGATCCCAACCAAGTTGCTGGATAGTTGCGACGAGTTGGGCGCGACCCAGTGGTCCACCAACCGACTGAACGAAGTAGAGGTCGGCTTTGATATTCCCATCGGCGCTGTTGTAAAGGTCGCTGTCAAGGCGGTCGATTTTGAGCAAACAATTATAGGAGCTTACCGATACGAGATCGCAGCTTCATAGGGGGGTGATCTCATGATACCAGGGAAAAAGTATGATCCCGGGACGTTTACGAGCAAACGGCCTACCCCGGAAAAGTTCGCTCATTTAAGAAAGTGGGTTGAGCCGGTTCAGCGAGATATTAAAATTACTAATATCTCAGAAATGACGAACATCAACCAGCAATTAGAGCAAACGGCGCAACTGTTTATAAGCAACCTGATCAGCCGAGTAATCGCGCAGATTATCGGCAAGTGTGGCGATGGCTTCGTTACGATAGAGGGCACGGCAGACGGTTATTTAAAAGTAGAGGAACAAACAATAATAACCGTCAAGAAAGCCGTCATCAATGTTGCAACGGCGGCAACTCATGAAATTGTAGCAGCGGTTACAGGAAAGAAAATTCAGGTTCGCACGATCGCCTTGACCGTGGGCGGCGAAGTAAATCTAACTTGGTTATCTGCAGCCGTGCCCATAAGCGGAGCGATGGACTTCGGAGGAACGAGCGAACCAAGAGGCATGTGTCCGAATTTAGGAAAATATCCTTTAGAGACAACGGTGTCCGAAGCGTTGCAGTTGACCTTATCGGCGGCGATTCAAGTGTCGGGCTGGGTTACATATACCGAAGGAGCTTAAGAGCGAACACGCAACCTTTTGTTTGTCATAGAGGCGAAAAATGGCTGATGGAGATCTTGGGGCACCTGTTGACTCGCTGGAATTCTCGTTAACAGATATAACATGGTCGAGTATAGTCCACGTTACAGGCAATATATACGCAATCTCATATACAGACGCGGCGGGTGAAGGCCAAATAGTCACGGTGGACATTTCAGACGTGGGCGAAATCGGCGCGGCGGTCGAGGACTCTTTCGAGTTTGCCGACGTAACCGGCGCGCATCCAAGTATTGTACATGTTGCGGACGATGTTTTCGCGATCGCTTATCGAGGCGGGGGCGCAAGTGGTTTCGTCGTTACATTAACAATTAGCGCTGCAGGTGCAATAGCGGCGGTTGCTGGTGGTCTCCTGGAATTTGAAACTGACTCTTGTTATGAGCCGGACATGATCAAGATCCCCGACGGAGACGACACGTTTGCAATTGTTTGCCGTGGGAACGCAAACCAGGGGATCATCAATACAATAAGAATAACAGATGTCGGGGCAATCACCGCAATAGAGATGAAGGAAGCCTGGGGAACAAATATAAACGGCCCAAGAATTATACACGTTACCGGCAATATATTTGCAATTGTTTCCCGTGATAATGCATGGAAAGGGTATATACGTTCGATCAATATAACGGCGGCTGGTGGTATTGACGCTGCAGCAACGGCCTCATTAGCTTTTGACGCAACATTTGGCGCGGATCCATCTATTGTATATGTAATTGACAATATCTATGCAATCGCTTACAGGGGAACCGACGACGATGGTTTCGTTGTTACTGTAACAATTAACGCAGCCGGGGCAATCTCTTTAGTGGGAGGCGCGGCCGGACTGGTAGAGTTCGACGAAAACAAATGCACGTGGCCGGACATTTTGCATTTAGGCACCGGAACATGTGTTATCGCATATGCCGGGGAAGGAGACGACGGTTATCTTTGCTCGATACAAATAGACGCGAGCGGACAAATCACGCTCCTTGATAGCTTGGAATTTGATACAGCAAACGGACAATATGCAAGCATGGTTAACATTGCGGCGGATCAATACGCGATTGCGTATAGAGGAGCTGCTTTTGACGGATTTATTTGCACCCCGACCGTCGAGACGCCCGTTGCTGCAGCGAGTCAATACTTAATGATGATGGGGATCGGTTGAAGAAATTAAGCTGGTTGTCGGCAGAAGACCGACGAATTACGGCCTACACAAAAACCTTTGTAATTAAGCCGCTCCCGTATGATACGGTTCAGGTCGGCATTGACTCTTATGACTGCTGGGGAAACCAACAGGGCGGCACCTATAAATTCACAACAACCCCCGAATACGCGGAAAAGCAAATCGGCTGGAAAAACTTCGTTACCATTGAACTCATGCAGCGCGGTTGTTGCGCAGTAATAAAACAGGAATTAGCGGAGGTCGCAGAGGAGGGCGCAGATTGATATGAACGGATTCTTACAAGGAATAATCGGGGCGCTCATCCCAACAGCGCTCTTGATTATTGTTTATGCGTGCACCCTTGCCGGACGGCTTGCCAAGATAGAAACAAATATCTGCTGGTTAAAAAAGGAATTAGAAGGTTGCCTACTACGCTCAAACGACCGTTCTCTATAGCTTGGCGGGGAGAACCGCCGCACATGTTGCCGCCGGACATCCCGGTATGGTACAGGTTTTTGGAAACCTGGCAGCATGAAGTTAAAGCTCTATATTACGACTGCTTGCTTGGCGGTCCTTTTTTTACTAAGGAAGAACTCCTCGACCCCATCAAAAAAAGCTGGCAATATGTCAATTCAAAACGCCCGGACGCAATCATAGAAACTGAAAATGAGATCTGGATTGTCGAAGTATCGGCCTTCCCTGGGCTTCGCGCCTTAGGCCAGTGCATGGCGTATTTGTCGTTATGGATGGAGGACCCCAAAATATTAAAACCTGAAAAAGCGGTCCTGATTGTCGAAACGCTCGACACGGATCTTGGGGCCGCTTGTGGACGCATGGGCGTGCGCGTCTTTGTTGTATAATTATGACCGACTACTTAGCACCCTTCCACCTGCCAAAGTTCAGCGACGAGGGCTTCCGGGAGAGAAAGGAAGCATACGTCAAGGAGCATGGCTATTCGATTACCCTTCCCACGATGCGCGATATTGTCCATGTCGGGCTGCATAAACCAATAACCCCTATTGAAAAAGAACTATGGAGAACGGGGAGAAGCAAAGAGATCCCGCATCATAGACAGATTGAACTCCAATATCAAAAAGAACGAGGGAGGGAACGCTATCAGAGGATGCTTGCCTCACCGATTCCCAACTGGAAAGCAAACATTGTCTCATTTTTAACGGCGTGGGACGATGCCCAGGACGCCTTTATATCGCTTGCAGCGATCGGGCGCATTGCGTGCAAATTCCTACCGGCTTTACTGGTCGGTGTTCTTTCCTGGCCCATCGGTTTGTTATGGTTTATCGCAACAATCATGGGATTGCTGGTCGGGCCAACAGCGTGCGCGCTGAATCCTATGCAATGCAAGCGATATTTAAGACTAAAACACGCATACCGGGCAAACACTTTAAAGGGGCACGCACGGCCCTGGAACAAGAAAATTAAGAACCTGGCCAAATACGAGGGCGCGCGCTTAAAGGCTGGCTTCCGAGGGTTTGCATCAAGCGGCGGGTTCTTGCCGAGCTTTTCTGAAGGAATACAAATGCTGCAAGTAACCGATCAGATTTGGGGGATCGGGCTTTGTCTTGGGCCAATTATGGGAATGGCCATGGATTTAAGCTCCGGGGGAATCCGGTGGCTGAAGGGCGAAAAGGTGACATTCAAGAACGCGCCGAGCGATGTTGAAGTTTACACCAAAGCAACCGATAAAATACACAATTACGCACGGTGGAAGCGACCAAAAACTAAAATGTCTCCCCTTGAATTTGAATCATGGAAAGACAAAAAGATCCGGTCCGGAACCTGGGGGATCCGCTCGAAACAGGACGAAACTGTAATGAAGGCGTTAAAGGGAGCCGGGTCAATATACGGCTTTAAAAGACGAACTGACTGGCAGGAGGAAGCCGCCTATTATACCCTTGCAGAAATGGGCTTTCAGGGGATGCAAAACATACTCGACCATTGGGATCCGGTTATAAATGTCGAGGGGCTTGAGCATATCCAGGTTGAGGCCTATAACGAGCCTAACCCACTGATCAGTGAAATGTTGATCGAAGAAGGATTGAACCCGGAGGAAGGGATCGGCTGGCCAGTAACCGGCAAAAGATGGCAAACTTACGAGGAGATCCAAACAACAATAGCGCCGGTCGCGGCTGCAAATATCAGAAATTTCACCGAAAATTGTCCAAGCGAGGATCTCAAAGCGATCGGAGAAATGAGCGCAACGGCGGCTGGCCTGCAGGCGATCGGTTTCATGGTGGGAGAGCAAAACGTCGAGATACAATTTCACGCGGCGATAAGCATCGCTGAGACGCTCCTGGATAAGGGGTACGCATTTCCTTTATCCGTTACCCAGGAACAAATGAACGAGTTCGCATTATGGACCCAGGCGCATGAGGACAACGAATCGCGCCCGGACCTGAGGGAAATTTTGGGCTATGCTAAAAACTCCCTGGGGTTTGAGTTCACAACGAAGGGATAGGCGGTCAAGTAATAAGGTAGGCCCCGGGGGAAACCGGGGCTTTTTTTTTGCCATAGTGACAAGAAAAAAGGAATGGTCAAAGATGCTTCGCTGCCCGCTGATTAAGAGATTAGGCGAGAAACAAGGTAGCTAAATAAATAGAGTTCTTTAAACAGAAAAGAACTATATATATTTAGTTTTATTATATTTATATAATAAAACTAAAAAGG
>Ga0208904_1002875_pt1 | contig 10541 bp, 4 predicted proteins | sample AntAceMetag02UKB_FD_184774 | JGI IMG/M metagenome (GOLD analysis project Ga0208904, IMG submission 184774) | Saline lake microbial communities from Ace Lake, Antarctica - Antarctic Ace Lake Metagenome 02UKB (SPAdes) (version 2) | ecosystem: Environmental > Aquatic > Non-marine Saline and Alkaline... | reverse complement strand
TCCAAAAAACCTACCTGAAAAAGCAACAGGCTGACTTGAATTATCAAATAACGGGAAAATTATTCTATTTCTGAATCTATCATAAAACCGACTACCCTGTTCATTTTTTTTAATCAACCCTGCCTTTTCTATCTCCATGTCTGTATAATTTCTCTCTTTCAAAAAATCATACAAATTTTGCCAACCATCATTTGCAAAACCTAATCTAAACCTCTCAATGGTTTGTTGTGTTATCCCTCTATTTTTCAAATATTCTAAAGCTAGTTTATTTCTTTTTAAATTATTTTCAAAATATGAAGTCGTTTCTTCTAAAATAGAATAAATTCTTTTTCTCTCATCAGTTACCTTAGGATCCTCTTTCTCTAATTTTATACCTGCCCGTTCAGCTAAAATTTTCAAAGAACCTTTAAAATCAACCCCTTCAAACTTTTCTACAAACGAAAGAATGTCACCCCCTTCTCCACAGCCAAAACATTTATATGTCCCCCTCGTCGGAGAAACAAAAAATGATGGAGTTTTTTCATTATGAAAAGGACAACATGCTCTTAAATTTGAACCAGTTTTTTCTAATTTAATATAAGACCCTACCACATCGACAATGCTCAACCGGTCTTTTATTTTTTCAACATTATCCATAATAATATTAGTCGAAAGTCGAAAGTCCATAAAGTTGAAAGTGAAAAATTTGCAAAGCAAATTTTTCTGACTTTACGGACTTATTTTTCTTTAGGTTCCTTCACTGCTTGTATCATTTCCCATTTCTTACTCCCTTTAAACCCAGAGCCAGCTGGCACCAATCTCCCAACAATAATATTCTCTTTCAAACCAACTAATTTATCCTCAGCACCATTAATAGAAGCATTAATTAACATTTTGGTTGTATTTTGAAATGACACAGAAGACAAAAAACTCTCTCTTGTTAAAGATGTTTCTGTAATACCTAAGACCAAAGGATCTCCTTTGGCCTCCTCTAAACCTTCCTCTTTTGCTTTCTGGTTTTCTTTATTTAATTTGGTGTCTTCAACAACTTTCCCCACAGGCAATATTGTGCTCCCTGCTGATTTAATTTTTCTCCGAGACATCATCTGTTTAATAATTACCTCAACATGCTTTCGTGAGGTAGAAGCCCCCTGTAATTCGTAAATTTTAATTGTTTCCTTGATTATATATTCCCTAGCTTCCTCTTTCCCAGCATATTTAAACAATTCTGCAATATTAGCTGAACCATCAGTCAAAAGGTCACCTTTCTTCACCTTCTCACCTACATTTACTGTTAGTACTCTATTATAAGGAATGCTATATGTAATTTGTTCTTTCCCTTTCCCTAAAGAAGAACGACTATCAATATCAGGCATAATTATAAGATTTTTTTCTTTATCATTTTCTTCAAAATCAGTAATCACTCCATTTACCTTACTCATAACAGCAGGGGCTTTAGGAATTCTTCTTTCAAAAATCTCTTCAACTCTTGGTAAACCCTGAGTAATATCCCCACCCACAGAAGCTGTTCCACCAGTGTGGAAAGTTCTCATGGTTAACTGTGTTCCAGGTTCCCCAATCGCTTGGGCTGCAATCGTACCAATTGCTTCTCCTAAATCAACTAATTCACTTGTACCTAAATCTACTCCATAACACTTCTGACAAACCCCACGGAAAGTGCCACAAGTCATTGGTGACCTCACATCAACTGCCTTAATTCCAGCGTTTTCAATTACTTTAGCATCGTCTTCACTAATCAAATGACCTTTTTTGAATAAAATCTTTCCGCCCTTGTCCTCAATTTTCTTAGCTAATACTCTCCCTCTAATATTTTTAGACAAAGATATTTCTATTCCTGAGAGGCTTTCTGTCTTAAGAGTGATGTGGTCCTTCGTTCCACAATCATTTTCTAAAATAATCACATCCTGTGCAACATCAAACAATTTTCTTGTTAAGTACCCAGCTTTAGCCGTGTTTAGAGCGGTATCTGCCAAACCTTTTCGTGAACCATGGGTAGTCGTGAAGTATTCAATCGGGGTCAAACCTTCTTTCAAACAAGAAATAACTGGTGTTTCAATTGTCTCTCCTGCTGTGTTTTGAATAAGTCCCCTCATCCCAGCCATCTGAGTAAATTGACCTAATGACCCTCTCGCACCAGAAATCCACATATTATAGGCTGAACCATTTTTATCTAATGTCTCAGGAATAAGTTCCTCTAATTCGTCCTTAGTATTATGCCAAATTTCTATATTTTTTCTTCGTCTTTCGTCTTGGGTAAGCAACCCATCATTATATTGAGACCAAACCATATTTGATTTTTCTTTTGCTACTTCTACAACCTTACCTTTGTCCTTAGGAATCGTAACATTATCAATTCCCCAAGTAACACCTGATTTTGTCGCATACTTAAAACCAAAATCTTTTATCTTCCCGAGAACAGGAGCTACATTCTTCATCCCATATTGTTTAATCAAATTATTGGTTATTTTTGAAATACCTTTCTTCCCAACTTCATCATTTATGAAAGGGTAATCTTTCGGTAAAATACTATTGAAGAGTAATCGTCCAGCTGTTGTTTCAAAAACCTCATCTTTAAATTCAGCATATCTAGGACTATCTGACGGTAAAACTTTAATCAGTGTTCTATAATCAATCACCCCAAAATCACAAGCCGTAATCGCATCATTAACACTTGAGAAAAATTTATTTTTTCTTTTATCATCTTCATCAATCTTAGTCATCCAATAACAACCTAAAGCCATATCCATTTTAGGGTCAACTATTGGACCACCCGTTCCAGGTTTCAGAATATTTTTTCCAGCCGCCATTATCTCTTTTGCTTCAGCTTGAGCTTTTCTTGTTAGAGGTAAATGAACAGCCATTTGGTCTCCATCAAAGTCAGCGTTAAATGCTGAACAAACCAGTGGATGCACTTGAATAGCTTTCCCTTCTACCAAAAGAGGTTGGAAAGCCTGAATACCCAAACGGTGCAAAGTCGGAGCCCTGTTTAATAGAACATATCTATCTTTTATAACATCTTCTAAAATAGCCCATACTTCCGGACCACCTTCTTCAATTAATCGCCCAGCCCATTTTATATTGTGAGCCAATTCATCTTTCAAAATTCTTGAGATAACAAAAGGTCTAAATAATTCTAATGCCATGTATTTAGGAAGCCCACACTGATCCAAGTCTAAGTCAGGGCCGACCACAATTACTGATCGGCCAGAATAATCAACTCGTTTTCCTAAAAGATTTTGTCTAAACAAACCCTGCTTCCCTTTCAAGTTATCTGAAAGCGACTTAAGTGGTCGCCTCTGAGATTGGCTCATAGCTGACGACGAGCCTGTATACCTAATCGAGTTATCCATCAAAGAGTCAATAGCTTCTTGTAAAATTCTTTTTTCATTTCTTAAAATTACATCAGGAGCATTAATCTCTTGTAATTTTTTGAGACGATTATTCCTATTGATTACTCTTCTATATAAATCATTAACATCTGAAGTAGCATGTCGTCCTCCACCTAAAACAACCATTGGACGAAGAGCTGGTGGGATGACAGGTACTCGTGTTAGGAACATCCACTCTGGTCTTGTCTTAGACCTAATTAAAGATTCTACTAATTCCAATCGTTTATTTATTTTAAGTGTTTTTATAGAACCAGCTTTTATTAAACTATTTTTTAACTCGTCTCTTAATTTTTCTAAATTAATACATTTACAAATATTATAAATTGCTTCTGCTCCAATTCCTGCTTCAAACATTGCCCCATATTTCAATGAATATTTATTATAAGTAATTTCATCAAATACCACACCTTCCTGAATATTTTCAATGTCCTTTTTTACATTCAATACCAACTCCTTTATTTTTTCTTTACTTTTATCATCATGTAAATTTTTTATTTTTACCTTGTACTCTTCTTCAACTTCTTTCAAAATCCTCTTTTTCTCATTTTCATTTACATTAATTACAATATAACCAGCAAAATAAATAACCTTTCGTAAATTAATAGCTGTAATATCTAAAATTAAACCAATCCGAGATGGAATTGATTTCAAAAACCAAATATGAGAAACAGGAACAGCTAATTCAATATGTCCCATTCGTTCTCGCCTAACGATTGACCTTGTGATTTCTACTCCGCATTTTTCACAAATAATACCTTTGTATCTAATTCCTTTATATTTCCCACAATAGCATTCATAGTCCTTATCAGGACCAAAAACTTTCTCATCAAACAAACCCTCTCTCTCACTTCGTTGGGTTCTATAATTAATTGTTTCTGGTTTTTTTATTTCACCATGTGACCATTCTAAAATTTTTTCAGGGGAAGCTAGTTTTAAAGTGATATGACTAAAATCTGTTGAATAAAAGTATTCTCCATTTGATGTTTTTTTATTATTTATTGACATAATTATGTTTAGTTAAAAGTCTTTAAAGTCAAAAGTCAAAAGTTTTTTCTTTGTAGAATAAATTGGCTTCGCCAATTTATTCTACTTTCGACTTTATGGACTTTATGGACTTTCTACTTCTTTAAATCTATATCTAAAGCCAAACCACGAAGATTATTTAATAATACATTAAATGATGCCGGAATATTTGGTTCTGGTATACTTTTACCTTTTACAATCGCATCAAAAGCAGCCGACCGACCAATGATATCGTCTGATTTTATTGTCAAAACTTCTCTTAAAATATGAGCTGTTCCATGCCCTAACAAAGCCCAAACTTCCATTTCCCCAAATCGTTGTCCACCTTTCTGTGCTTTACCTCCTAGCGGTTGTTGATTGATGAGCGAGTACGGACCGACTGACCTCATATGCATTTTGTCCTCAACCATATGGTGAAGTTTGAGTATATACATATACCCAACTGCGATGTCTTGATCAAAAGATTCTCCTGTCAATCCATCATAAAGTGTCATTGTTCCATCTCTTCTAAAACCAGCCTTTTCTAACTCACCTTTTATTTCGTCTTCAGTTGCCCCAGCAAAAGGAGGAACAATCGCCTGATAATTCAAAGTATGAGCTGCCATTCCAAGATGTAACTCCAAAATTTGACCCAAGTTCATTCTAGAGGGAACACCTAACGGGGTAAGAATAATATCAATTGGAGTTCCATCTTTCATGTAAGGCATATCTTCTTGCGGAAGTATCTTAGAAATAACCCCCTTGTTACCATGTCGCCCAGATAACTTATCTCCCACGGATACATTTCTTAGATGAGCCACCTCAACATAAATTCTTTTAATAACCCCTGGCTCATTTATTTCGCCTTTCTTTCTTGAGAAAATTTTAACACTCTTAACAAAACCCCTTTTACCTCCCTTTACCCTTAAAGAAGTATCCTTAACATCCTGGGCTTTTTCACCAAAAATAGATTTTAGCAACCTCTCTTCTGGTGTTAATTGTGTTTCTCCTTTTGGTGTAATCTTTCCAACTAAAATGTCCCCCTGAGAAACTTCTGCCCCAACTCTAATAATACCGTCTTCATCTAGATTTTTTAATTTAGCCTCACCCACATTAGGAATATCATGAGTAGTTATTTCTTCCCCTAATTTAGTATCTCTAACATCCTCCACAAATTCTTCCACATAAATAGAAGTAAACTTATCTTTTTTCACCAACCTATCAGAAATAATAATAGCATCCTCATAATTAGAGCCGTACCAAGACATAAAAGCCACTAATATATTTTGACCAATGGCTATTTGTCCACCATCAGTGGAAGAAGAATCGGCTAAAATATCACCTTTTTTCACTTTTTGTTTTAAATTAACAAGAGGGCGGTGGCTTAAAGCCGAGAAATTATTCGTCCTCATAAAATTAATTAATTTATATTCCTCTTCTTTCCCATTCTTCCCTTTTACCTTTATTATCCTAGCATCCACAAAAGACACCACCCCATTTTCTTTAGCAACAACTAACCTTCCAGAATCTCGTGCCGCCTTTTCTTCAATTCCAGTTGCCACTAGTGGTGCATCAGGGATAACACACGGTACTGACTGTTTCTGCATATTAGATCCCATCAAAGCTCTGTTAGCATCATCGTGGTTTAAGAAAGGAATCATAGAAGTCGCAACAGAGAAAGCTTGTTTAGTAGAGACATCAATAAAATCTACTTTCTTCTTTTCTACTATCCTTGGCTTACCACCGATCCTAACTTCCACCATATTATCTGAAATCATATTATTCTTATCATAATCAATTGTCGCATCTGCAATATTGTGTGATTCCTCATCAGCCGCATTCAGATACACAACTTCATTAGTTATTTTTCCGTTTTTGACCTTAGCATACGGTGTTTCTATCATTCCAAAATCATTTACTTTTGCATAATTTGCTAAATGCAATATCAATCCAATATTCTGACCTTCCGGTGTCTGAATAGGACAGATTCTTCCATAATGAGAAGGGTGAACATCCCTAACTTCAATTCCGGCTCTTTCACGAACTAAGCCCCCGGGACCTAAAGCTGATACTGTTCTTAAATGTTCCAGTTCTGCTAAAACATTATCCTGTAACATAAATTGTGAAAGCTGGTTAGTTGCAAAAAATTCTTTAATTCTAGCTTGTAGTGGTCGCGGATTAATTAATTGCATCGGTAATGTCACATCCACTCCTATAATAGACATTCTGTCTTGAACATTTCTTTTTATTTGGTACATCCCTACTCTAAACTTTTGTTGCACCATCTCGCCAAAATACCGTAATCGTCGTGAACCTAAATGGTCAATATCATCCTCCAATGCTCCAGGAGTCTTATTTAGTTCTACAATATGTTCAATAACTGTCACTAAATCATCTGCAGAAATAGTTTTCCGTTCCAATTCTTTCTTATCCATTGATTTACCAAACCTTTTATTAAAATAGAATCGCCCAACACTGTGCAAGTCATATTTCTCTTCACTTAAATTTCCGTCCACGAAAACTTTAGAGTGACCCGCTGTTGTCAATTCACCATCTCGTAATCTTCTATGAATTTCAACATAGGCTTCACTCGTATTTTTAGCAGGATCACTTTCTATTGATTTTAAAATAACTTCTTTAGCTTCCTTGTCATTAAAAAGAGAAGCTAAGTCAGCTCCATCTGGAGCGATTATTCTTAATAGTGAACTAATTAAGAACTTCCTTTTTCTATCTATTTTTACATAAATAAGACCATCAGGTTCTGATTCTATTTCAATCCAAGCTCCTCTATATGGAATTATTTTGGCACCAAAATATCTCCCTCCTTTCAATTCCTGAACAGTAAAAAACATCCCGAATGATCTAGATAATTGAGGAACAACAACTCTTTCAACTCCATTAATAATAAAAGTCCCATGTTCAGTCATCATGGGAAAATCAGTCAAGAAGATTTCTTGCTCTTTTTCTATCTTTAATACCTTATTAGTTAACTTTACATTTGCCTTAATAGTCGCTTGATAAGACTGCTTATTTTGTTTAGCGTAAAACTCATCATAGTCTGGTTTTTTGAATTCAAAATTCAAAAATTCCATTTTAAACTTTTTACCGGAATAATCCTCAATTGGAGTAAACTCCTTAAGAACAGATTCGATACCTCCATCAATAAATTTTTGATAAGAGATTAATTGTGACTCCACCAAATTAGGAAGATCTACTATTGGTTTTTTGAATTTACTAAAATACTTCTTCTCCCTGCCTTTTTTAGATGTATCCATAAAAAATTATTTTTTATTAGACTTCTTACAAAACCTCTTCTGTAAGAAATCTATTCAATACTTTGAATTATAAAATAGAATTCAAAGAGATGTAAACTTAATAATTAAAAAAACAAAACACAAACTTTATACGAAAGTCAACTCTATATACACAAAACAATACCACAAAAAACGCTATACCGTATTTTTGAAGGTAAATATTAGACTAATTTAGTAATTAAAACTTTAATGTCAGAACTCAATAAATCACATAAACTACTATCCTATAGTTTACTCTATCCCCCTCTCCTTGTCAACAAAAAAACTGAGGTGTAGCACACTTCAGTTTTTTTATTTTGTTTCTTCTTTTTTAACCTCTTCCACCTTTTCCCGCCTCATCGGCGGGTCGCCGATGAGGCGACTTCTTTTATTATTTCTTCTCAACAGAAATTTCTTCTTCTTTGACCTCTTTCTCTTTTTCTTCCTTTACTATCGTATCTTCTGTAGGTACTTCCTTCCCGCCTCCTCGGCGGGTCGCCGATGAGGCGACTTTTTTGATTGGAGTTTTTTTAGGTAAAACATTTACTTTTTTACCTTCAATCACTTTTTCACTTACTAAAATATTATGCACTGTGTCAGAAACTTGGGCACCATTACTTATCCAATGCTTTACTCTATCAGCTTTAATTTTTTTAACTTTTCTTACAGCATCATAAAAACCAAGAATTTCAATAAATTTTCCACTTTTCGGACCTTGTCTCGCATCAGTTAAAATAACCCTATAAGAAGGATCGTGTTTTCTACCAACTCTTTGTAATCTTATTTTTAACATAATATCAAAATCGTGTATCTGTATATTAACAAAAAACCAACCCAAAATCAACTGTTTTATTTACCCCACACCCCCGAGGGCATCTCCGGCCATACGATGGCCGGAGATATTGTGTTAACTTATCCACCCCGGCCATCGTATGGCCGGAGGTATTGTGTTAAACTTATTTAGGTAATAAATAATAACTGCTCATGACCATCTTTCACATAACAAACAGGGGTGTAGAAAAAAGAAAAATATTTTTAGATGATAAAGATCGTCTCCGATTTGTTCATAGTTTGACTGATTTAAATAACAAAAATGATTCTCTATTTTCATACAAAGACCGACGAAAAATGGAAACTGCAACTGGAATAGAAAATGATAAAGAACCTCTTGTGGATATATTAGCATGGTGTTTAATGCCAAACCATTTTCATCTATTGGTCAACGAAAAAATAAAAGCCGGAGCAGGAAAATTTTCTAAAAAAATTACCGGCGGTTATACACAGTATTTTAATTTAAGAAGAAAAAGAAGTGGATTCTTGTTTCAGGGCAAGACAAAAATACTTTCTGTTAACAACGACCCTTATTTTTTATATATACCATATTATATTTTTACCAACCCACTTAAGTTAAAACAATCCGACTGGAAAAAAGTTGGGGTTAAAAAACCAGCAAAAATGCTTGAATTTATAGAAAATTACAAATGGTCAAGTTTACAAGACACCATTGGAAAAAATAATTTTCCAGAAATTATAAATAAAAAATTGTTTTTTAAGCTTTTTAACCCTAATGCAAAAGAATTACGAAAAGATATCAAGAATTGGCTTTCTAACTAATTAATCCCCGGTCATACGATAGCCAATAATCTCCGGCCATCGTATGGCCGGAGGTGGTTGAGAGTTTCGTCATTATCCTTCTTTAGGTCTCATTAAAGGAAACAGGGTTCCTTCCCTACCAGACACACCAGCCAAAATCCAAAATAATCGTTCCCCAAAACCAAAACCACAAGCTGGGGGTATTCCATATTCCATGGCCTCCACAAATTCCCAATCAGGCATCATGGCTTCACCATCCCCTTTTTGTAAAAGTTTTTGTTGTGCTTCAAATCTTTCCCTTTGGTCAATAGGATCATTTAATTCAGAAAAACCATTTCCAATTTCAGAGCCAGCTAAAATAATTTGAAATCTTTCCGTCAATTCAGAATTATCCCTTTTCATTTTTGCCAAGGGAGCAACTAATTTAGGATGGTTTATAAGAAAAGCCGGACCAGCAATTTTTTCTCTACAATATTTCCATAATGTATCTGTCAGCCGTTCTTTATTTTCACCTTCGTACTTAATTTTTAATTCGCTCAACTTATTTTTCATTTCCTCTTCAGTGGCTACTAAAACATCAATCCCAGTCTGTTTTAATATTTCTTGCTGGTAATCAACCTTTATCCATTCATCAGCTAAATCAAATTTATAATTCTTTAATTCAAATTTAGTTGTTCCAAAAACATCTTTAGCTATCTGACGATAAAGTTCCTGTGATAATTTCATTCCATCTTCATAATCAGCATAAGCCCAATAAAATTCTAAATTGGTAAACTCTTGTAAGTGTTCGCTACTCGTCCCTTCATTACGAAAAATTCTTCCAATTTCAAATGTTTTTGGAAAACCAGCCACCATCAACCGTTTATGCCACAACTCTCCCACAGAAATCCTTAAGTATAAATCAATATCAAAATCATTATGATGAGTAAGAAAGGGTTTTGCCTCTGCCCCACCAGCTGTCACCTCCAACATCGGAGTCTCTACCTCCATAAAATCTCTTGTTTGAAAAAATTCTCTAACCACTTTCCAAAACTCTGTCTTTTTAATAAAAAGGTCTTTAACTTCCTTATTCATTAATAAATCCAAGTATCTCTTTCTATATCTTTCTTCCGCATCCTTAATCCCATGCCATTTTTCTGGTAAAGGTCTTAAACTTTTTGTTAATATTTTCCATTCAGAAACAGCTATTGTTTGCTCCCCTTTTTTAGTTATGAAAGTTTTCCCATTAATACCAACAAAATCACCAATATCAATCGTCTCAACA
>Ga0208904_1002874_pt1 | contig 10542 bp, 24 predicted proteins | sample AntAceMetag02UKB_FD_184774 | JGI IMG/M metagenome (GOLD analysis project Ga0208904, IMG submission 184774) | Saline lake microbial communities from Ace Lake, Antarctica - Antarctic Ace Lake Metagenome 02UKB (SPAdes) (version 2) | ecosystem: Environmental > Aquatic > Non-marine Saline and... | reverse complement strand
CCAGCTATCTGCGCATTAAACGGAACAGATATTGCTTTTATTGATAGTACCAATGACGAACTTCGTATTTATAGATTTGATGGGACTAATTGGGCAGAGGTTCAAGACAGCGGATCAACCGGAATAACTAGCAGTGGGTTCCCTGCACTTTGCGCATTAAACGGAACTGATGTTGCTTTTGTCGATAGTGATAATGACGATCTCAGGGTCTACCGGTTCGGATTCTCACTATCATTTCCTTATGGAAGATCATTGACAGGGTAAATTATAAAGGATTTAAAATGCCGAAATATGAATCGAAATATTTTAAAGGAATGAAAATGGACAGTTCGATCTATGACGGGAACGAACGGCGCACTGGAACATTTAGGTGTTCAGAGGAAAGCAGAATAGTGGACATCGAGCATATCCTGAAAGGCAACGGGCAAGAGGGCTTGCAAACCAGGGTCATCCGCATTGAGGAAAAAGTTGACACGCTGATCAAAGGTAAAATAAGCTGGTATAATGTAATCGGGATAGTGCTATCTATCCTGGTATTAGTGTTAATGGGCATGTCTTATATGAAAGGCATTCAGTTATGAAGTACACCGTGCGGTTTGCACACCTGGAATTGATACCGTCACTATCGATCGGCGAGATCGTCGGACCAGGTGATAAGGTCGGGCGTATGGGTGACACTGGCAAATCATATGCCGAACATCTGCACATCGATTGTGTTCATGGAAAGATTCAGCATGTCTATCATCAGCGTGATATCGAAGCTGGCGTTGTATACTCTGCACCTCGCCAGCTTGCCTGGTTTATTGATTTTGGACTGTTCAATTATGATATAATAATAACAACCGGCTACGCTGATCCGTTATATCTGCGTGAAGAGGAAACGTTGCACCTTGCATTTGACGTTGTGCCTGAGAACCGGCATGGAACAGATGCAAACTTTGATATACTTTGGAATCGATCCCTGCCCGGGGAGGTCATTGCCAAAGGTTTTGACTCCGGGTACGGGAACTATATACACATTCTGTTTGAAGCATAGGAGATAAAATGGACAAGAAGAAATTAATGGTAATCGGTGGAATCGTAGGAATCGGAATTGGAAGCACCCTGTTATACTTTGGTGGAAAAGATGCCAGCTATATAAACGGCATTGTTGGAATTATATTCAACGTGATCGGGGCTATTGCTGCAGCACTTGGTAAGATAAAAGAAGACGCGTAAAAATGGCATGTGCAAGGCTAAAAAAGTATTCTTACTTATTATTTATAGCGTTGCTCTTGTCGCCATCGGTGTCATCGCTGGAATTATCGGATATCGTACCAGCACTAAAAGCAATCCAGACGGAATTGACGACAGCATCAACGGAATTAAAGACGGGGTTGGCCTTGTTGACATCGGGACAGCAACAGTCGAAAGCGGGTCTGCTGAAATTGCAGACGGCGCAGACGACATTGAAAGCGGGCTTGGTGATATTGAATCAGGGACAGGCCACATTGCACAGGGAGTTACCGGTCTTGACCGAGCAAGTAAACTCCTTGCAAAGCTCATTGATGATCTGGAAGATAGCAACGGTGATGATAGCGGTACTTAGTTTAATCGGTGTGTTCACTTAATCTATTTGTTCAAGCTCTTGTAATACAAAGTCAAGTACCTTTATCTGTTTCTCTACTGTTGAAGCATCACCTGTGTCATCAAGTATGTTATCAATAAATAGCTGATTTTCTAAGTACCCTCTAACTATTTGTATACCTTCTATTGCTTTACATGGTCTAATCATAATTCTTTCCTTATCACTTAATCGCCCATATCCGAACTTGACCGCTTGGCTGTTTGCGTCGCGTAATGTTGAATCCAGGTTGTTTTCTATACACAGCACCGGCAAATTTCACGGCATTTTCTTGGCTTAGTAATATAGAATCGCCTATTTCCATGGCTGAAATAATTTTATCCCACATACAATGTTGAGCCTCTGGTAACGGGATTCCTTTATCTATCGTGTACCCCATTACCGGCACCATGATAGTTGTGTCATGACTGACCCCACAAGAGCTCTCTAATAGTTCCAATAGCATCATAACCAAGCATCTCCATAACGCCAATTACGCCTATTCCACACAGCATAGCCATTATCACCATAATGAACGGTAGTACACGTTTATTTGTTTCAGCGTTTGACTGATTTTTATCACCGATAAGGATCAGCGCCACCACTACAAACGCGCAGACAACTACGATAACAGCCGTTCTCCATTCATTGATTTCCATCACGTTTCCTCTCTATTTCACTATGTATGCTTGATATTGCGCAACAGCACCAAGCTGTAACGGCGGAAAAACAGCAAAGTATTGATCCAAGTATTATTAATACAATTCCCCACCACTCCATCATTTCACCTCTTTATGTTTTAGATTCCAGGTACCGTGTGCGAGTAGCCAGCAGTCAATCACCAGCGCCATCAATAGCCATGCTATAATCCAGTCAATCATCCGCGTCCCCTTTCTAACTTCCGGTCACACTCAAGTATAATCATGTCGGCGAATATGCCAACGTCGGCGGCTTCCCTTCTCAGGTCTGAATAGTTTGACCGTGGATCAAGCCCAACTTCCGACCGCTTCATGAACTCGGCTTTCAGCTCTTCAACTTCCTCGATCAATCGATGAAACGAATAGTGTAACGGTATATCCTCAAATCCGCGCTTGTGATCATTGGCATACAGCTTCTCTTTCTTCGCATTCAGACCAGCTATTACCAGCATCATGTAATCACGCTCAGGCATCTCGCTTCCTCCATTCGGTAACAGCTTCGTTAAATCCTGCGATGTGGTGTTTATTCCAGGTCTTCTCACCCTTCTCCAAGGCGTACAGGAATGATCGGCTCTTGAATCCCATGCATGTACACAGCAACCGCCACGGTACTTTATACTTTTCACGCTCTTCTCTGGCACGCTTGCCGGTCTCGGCTGAATCGATCACCTTGAATATCTTATACTTTGGTTTCACTTGGATCTCCTGATTTTAATGATCTTCCTTAACTTCAAATACTGTTTTGTTGACATAATGTTATCTCCTTACTGATAATATTACACCATCAATGGTAAGCTGTCAAGTAAAAGTTTTCTCAAACCATTCGACAAATTCATCCATGTTTCTTTGTAGTGGGATCTCGAAACCCTGATCAGCAAGTAATGGAAACATGATTTTCTGTGAATCGGTCAAGGTGCCGGTCGGTGTCTTTAGCTCAGTATCAGCATGAACCTGTCGATACCATATCATCAAGTCAGGCCAGCCTCGCAGATTCATGAACCGTTGTGCATTACCTCGGCCCTTCGGGATGTGTAGAAACGGCACCTTTAGGTCAGTTAGGAAATTATTAGCATCAGCCTGGAACGTGTCTTCACTCATCGTCAGCGTCCATCTGCCGGATCTTTACAGCGATATCGTCCGCAAGTAGGGGGCGAGATCCACGGTTCACGCCGATCTGATTATTACACTTGTTCTGATTATCAGAGCAGACGTATAACCCGTTGTGAGGTGATGCTATCAGCTTGTCACCGTAATATAGCTTGTGAGGGCGTGTGTTGTTTAATAGATGACCAAAATCACCGTAGTAGCCCTTCTCAGGGAACCAGGTAAGTGGCTTGCCACACACGGCACATTGAGCAGGAACAGCCATGTCCATCAATTCAAGTACGTCAATTCCTTTCTTCATGCACACGCCCTCCTTATAGCCTTCACCATGAAGTCGTTATCAATCGAACCATCCTCAGCCATCAATACAGTTGAATAGTCAGACCCTAATTTAGCAGCCGCGTCACGTGCATTTAGGTTACACTTCATACGCCACTTCCTGATATCAATACCCTGGGTGACATACCGCATCTGATCAGCCGTGATTGCTGAGCCGTGGCATACATAGCACGTTGAGCGAGTGCCGCCGCATTTGGGGCAGGTCATCGCAACGCCTCACGGATTTCATCTTTATTATCAGCAATGACCTCCATCAGCAACCGGAAATCTGACATCAGTAATTGGCGGCGTGACCGCTTGTCCCGTGTTTCCATTCTAGAAACTTTCTCTTCCATTGCAACGGCGGCGAATTGTGACAGCGATTGATTTCCTTTCAGGCATTTCTCTGTCCTAATCTTCAATTCCTCATTAAACGAAAAGCTTGTTGACGGCATTTAATACTCCTTCAGACAAATTGTAATGCTTGAACAGGTAAACGTCAAGGGCTGTACGATATTTGATGGTCTACCCGCTACCAGCCGAGAAAAAAGTTTCTCACTGGTGCGGATATGGCTTGTTTGCCCTAAAATGGGATATCTCCGTTTGGATCACCATCGTCAAAGCTCGATCCTCGCACGGCTTTCTGAGGTGGTGCCTGCTGATTCCCTTGCTGTTGACCATCCGGCTTCCAGGTATCCAGCGTTACCATATGTGTCTTGCCGTACTGATCAACCTCACGCTTTTCAGTAACGTCTATTTTCATCATCCTCTTTCCGTTCTGTGTAGTGAAGCCGTGTTCCTTGAAGTGCTTGGCAAGCATATCCATATCAAGCATAACGCCTATCTTTGAGCCGCCGTTCTGAAACGTAAACGCTTTCCCACTGCCACAAAAAATCTTTTCATCACTCATGTATTATCTCCAAATTGTATCGGTTTCGGTGGTGATATTCTGTTGATGCCTCGCAAGCAATCAACACAATACTTCTGTCCAGTCTTAGCCTCCTGATTGCACGGCTGTTTCTTTTCACCGCTGTATTCAACGGTCATCTCGCATTTACTCATTGCTGGCCTCTTCTGTTTGGAAAGATTCGATATATTCCAGACCGTTAATCATAGCTTGCTTTGCCGCTTTGCATTCTGGATCATTGATATATTGTCTCACAACTTGTGTGAATCGCCGTAAATTATCATCAATATCGATGTACTGTCGGCCATCGGTGCAGTCGGGGCATGGATCACTGCTGTCTATAATTAGATTGGAGTCTCCAAATGTTCCCGGCATATACCCACGACCCCCGCAAGTATCACAGGGCTTTGACCACTTCGGCAGGGCGGCGAGGTAGCCAGCATAGAAATCCATTGACGGTTTCCAGAATGTCCCGTTATGTTCACCAAATTTTAGCGCGTCTTTTGTGTATGGCATTTCACAATGCTTCTCAAACGCTTCCTGTATTCTCTTATTCATCCCTTTCTCTCCTTCCGCTTTGTTCAGTAAATCGGACATGCCGTTTGTCAAAGTGAACCCTGATATTCCCGGTTTGTCCGTCCCTCATTTTCTCAACGCATAGGTACGAATCGATTATATCACCGTCGTCATTCTTGTCGTGATAGATCAGGATAGCACCGTCAGCATCTTTTTCAAGCTGTGACGTATCCGAGAAGTCGGCAAGCGTTGGCCTTCGGTTTTCAGCATCACGCCGTAGCTGTGCAAGGCTCACAATCGGTATCTCAAGCTCCCTGGCCAGGTTCTTTATGGCAATTGATACTTCGGTTGCTCGGTCAAGTTTCTTGTGTACGCCGGGGATCTCTACCAGCTGTTCATAGTCGATGAACAAAGCCTGAACCTTATGCTGCCGTACCATCCGGCGCGCCTGCACCTTCAGCTCAGATAGTGACAGATTCGGTACGTCATAGATCCAAATCGGTGAGCCGTATATCTTGCCGTTGGCATCAATGATGCTTTTAAAGTCCGCGGGTCTGAGTACCGCGGTAATGATATCACGAGTATCGATGTTTGCCGTGTTGCCGATAAGCCTTACACCAAGTTCATCCTTTGACGATTCAAGTGATATCACGCCACAAGGGATACCCTGTTTAAGTGCAATATTTGATACAAGCGAGATCATCAATGCCGACTTGCCATCTGATGGCCTGCCTCCAATCTGATATTTTAGTTTCGGCTGGAATCCGAGTGTGTATTCATCAAGCATCGGTATTCCGGTCGATATTCCTGGCAGTGCGCCATTCTGTTTATATCGCTCTTCAAGTTTGGTCATGATACTTGGCAATACTTCAGACATTTTATAGATGCGATCTGTTCCGGTGAGTGCTGATATCTCAAGTAATCGCTTGTCGATCTTGTCAAGTATTTCCTCTGCCGTACCCTTTGAATCAATCCAATCAGATAATTGGCTTTTCAAGTTGACCAGTTCGCGCAGTCGGTAATCTTCGATAATTAGATCATGATAGTATTTGAAGTTAGCAGATGACGGTATATCTGAAACCTTCGACCACCATCCAGCAGAGATGTCTTTGTCTGCCTGTACCGCGGCTAAAAGGTCAGGCTGGACACCTTTATCAAATAGCATCTTGATAACGCCGTAAGCACGCCGACACGTTGGGTCATGAAAGTGTTCCGCGGTAACTTGTAGTGAGTACCAGATTTTATTATCGCGTAGTATCTGTCCTATTAGATTCTCTTCATTCTTCATTTTTAGCTCCGGTTATCGTTCCATATTTCGGCGGCTCGGTCTTCATCCCTGACGACTGCTTAACTGGTATTTCTGTAAAGTGAGTACAGAAGCCCTTGAAGCTGTACGATACCTTGCCAGTCTTCTTATTCTTCACGAACCATTCATCACAGTTGAAGTATCGAAGTATAGCATCTCTGGCAGTATTCAGGTCAGTTTGTTGTAAAAGTTTCCACGCTTCTTGTATGTCCTTCTCTGAGGGTCCAATCATACGTGCTGTTCGTGACGAGTATTCAGAGTACCATTCAACTGCAAGTTCTTTAGCTTCACTACGTTCATCGGGGGCGCTCTCTTCTACTTTATTATCTTTTAATCTGTTATCTTTTAATGGGTCAATATTCTTTACCGGATCTGGTAAAGATTCTTTACCGCTGGAGGTAAAATTATTTGACTGGTCAAGTTTCTTTACCGGTGTATTCCAGATCACATCAAAGAGCCGTGTGCCTCTTTTGTCATTGCCTGACACCTTGATAGTATTCTTTTCAAGTAGGCTGTCGATTGCTTTAATGGTGGTTGGTTTTGACAATCCAGTTTTCAGGCATACATACGATAAAGAGAACTGCATATTCGGGTTGTCATATCCAAGGTTTTTCCTGATCATCAGCGATAGGATTTTAAACTCATTGCCAGTGAATTGGTCAAGGTTATCGAGGATGTTGTTCGGGTACGGTGTCCAGTTTTGTAGTGGTCTATTCGGTTTCATTCAACAACTCTATCATTTCAGCACAAGGGTCTTTTTCAAAGACAAGCGTGCCGTCTTTTTCAAACCATTGTTCTATACGCCTCATCGGGTTTTCTGTAGTACCCTTTCCACGTAATTCGTTACAGCTGTAAATCAATTCAACTATGCATGCCATTATTCGGACTCCTTTAAATATTTACTCTTAAAGTTCATGATATTCGCAGTGGTCATTACTGATTGATTATAATTCCCGTTGTCTGTGACATTGATTTTAATGCTTAACAGATTATTATCAAGCGCTTTTTGTGTCGGTAGGTTTTTAGTTGTCAATAAGCATTTGTCACGCAGTATGGCAAAGATTTCAGACTGCCTTATTCCGAGATCCTTTCCGGCGTCCCTGATGCTGTACTGCGTGCTATTGCGGAATGAATGGTCAACAATAGCGGCTTTGGGTTTCATGATTTCGTTTGCGTGCTTCAGCTCTTCGATCTCTTCATTCAAGAATTGCATTGCTTGAGCAACGATCATCTTCTTTTCAAGTGGGGTCTGTGGCATGTCTGCCAACCTATTACGATCGTCATAGGTAGCCAAACTACTGTTTTGCTGTATTCGTAATTTGATTGCGGTACATTCTGCTTCTGACAGAGAAGTTCTGATGCCGTTTTTCATCTTTTCAGGGTATATTTCACGTATTCTTTTCTTGATTAAATCTGTGCTGACTTGAAGAACAGACGCAAGGTGTCCGATTGTCATTGTCTGGGTTGCTTGAATCGGGGCTACTTGCTTATTGAATACGGGTAGTATCGTGATCATTACATCATCACGCATTATTCCAGATATTTTGACGTTTTTGTAAATTACTGTTCGGACAATGTCTCCGTCAGTTGCAATGCTGTCCACATATTCTCTGTCATCTCGAAATAAATGTATAACATCTTCAATTCTAACTGAAAAGCGTTGTCCTAATCGTTCTATTGCGTGATCCGTAAAGAACAATTTACCCATAGAATCCTCCAAATAAAAAGCCTGCAAACAAAGTGTTGGACATTTAATGGTCACGGTAAACAGCCATCAAATACACTCTGCGTGCAGGCAATCTTTTATCAAGATTTTACCGTTTGTCTGCATCCCGTCCAAAGGATGTATATATACTACCACGCCACACTGAAACTATCAAGCATTATTTCACCTCACCAGCCATTGCATGCTCGTTATCATATATGCAAGTGTAGACCTGCTTGATTATATTGCTTAGTAGGTAGCACAACCTTTCCTCATCATAATTGATCTCATCTGGATCATACTTCATGGTGAACCTGTTTAAGTGCCTCTCACATGACATTGCAGCGTGCAGGCATTCATGGGCCACGACAGCAGATCCAAGCCGATCCTCATGTAAATACATCATTCCAATGTAGTCCTGATAGAATCTCACACCAGATTCATCCTCATAATAATTAGACGGTGAAAACATGCCCATGCATTGTTTGTCATGATCTTTACCATCTTTTGTCATTCTGTCGCGCATTTGCTGTACACGCTTATAGATAACGACTCTGATGTATGCGCGTGAATTATCAATGTAAACCGTGTATTCTTTCATTTCACTTCCTTAATCTCATACAGGCTCTTGCGCTTGCTAACATTCGGCACTGATCGACCATCAACCGCACGCCATTCACGGAGGTATCTTAGACACGTAGCTGGGTAGGGTCGGTGGCCTGTGTAGAGATGCACGTATTTACGCAAGGTGTGGCCTGTGAATGTTTCGCCGGTGATCCTGGTATCGAGGAACTCAAATACTGATTGCTTGATTGTCATGGTGCCTCCAGTAGCGGCATCCAGTGGGTAATGTTATTGTGAATCCCTGACCATCGTATATCTGTAAAATAGTATTCAATCTGAATATGGTTATATTCTGCGCCTTCATCGTAAATCAGCACTCTCCCACCGTTCATTGTTGGCAGGGAATCTTTAACACTTATCCATTTATCGTTCATAGGAATCCTCTGGTGGTGGGGGCAACGGCATCCAGTGAGTAGTCGTAATATTCCCACGGTCTCCGCTTTGGTCACAGCTAAAAGTATGGAAGTACCTAAACCCGATTTTGGTAGTATAGCCGTTATCTGTTTTGCAAAAACACAAATAATAGGGGTATGAACTATCACAAGGCGGTAGATTGTCGGTAACTCGTATCCACTTCATAGAATTCTCCTTATCTGTCGTAGAAATCAGCCGTGATCTCATCAAACCGCTTCGAGTTCACACCGCTCACAATCATCACCCGTATCAGCTGATCGATGCAGTCACGTCGCTGTTTCAGCGTGTATGCCGACCAGGATTTTAGCTTACCAAAGCACATATCACGGTCATTCCTGATTCCCTCGGGGATCTCTTCGCGCGTCTTAACCTTGCGTAGTTTCTCGCCGTTCCAGTAGAGATAGGCATCGAAGCCCTGGCCGTATGATTTCTTGACATGCTCTTTGATATCGGTGTCCCATGAGCAACAGCCTGATTTCTCCCACTCACTGACCAGCAAGTGAAAGAAGCGATTCTGTGCTTGAGTACCGCCAGCAGCATCCTCGATGTGGTAATACTTGCCAACCTCGGGTGAATCCTTTGACTCAGACATGTAAGTGCCTGGGCCGGTGATCAGGATCTTCACAGCTCAAGCGCCGTATCAGCAAGCAATTCGGATACCTTGCATATCAGCGTGCGAGCTTCGACGGTCTCGTATGATTCTGACATGGCCCAGATGCGTTGTGATAGAGCCATTAACTTTTGCTTATCGCTGAGTGCTTCAGGTGAAGGCGGCATCATGGGCTTACAGATTGTTTCAAATACTGGGTCCATTACTTCGCTCCTTTAAGTGATTGTAATTTCTCGACCAACGCCGTCAATTCAACGTTGAACTTGATAACTTCCTCGGTTATCTGATCTCCTATAACCTGATCCCATTCCAGGCGCTTAATGAATATCTGTTTGTCTTCAGGTGCATCGGGACGATAGGACACAAAATCCCACCATTTCCGATTGTAACACATCATTCCGGTGATCATCTGAGGGATATATTTTGCAGGCACGACGCCGGCAGTCAAGTAATTTAAGTGAGTGTTTCGCTTCGGGCACTTGATCTCAAGGCCGCCATCCTCTCCGACCAGACCGTCAGGTGATGCACCAAAGCCCGATATGATGTCGTGTTCCTTGAATCCATCCTCTACCACCATTACGCCGGTGATTGCTTCATAGGCTGATCTGGCAAGCGGTTCAGTATCAATTCCATACTGCATGTCAAAGCTGGTAAACGTGCGTTCCCAATCGTCAAAGATGATCTCGGTGCGTAGTTGTTCCATGTAGTCCTGCCGAGCCTTTAGATACCCCCCACGT
>Ga0208904_1002870_pt1 | contig 10548 bp, 9 predicted proteins | sample AntAceMetag02UKB_FD_184774 | JGI IMG/M metagenome (GOLD analysis project Ga0208904, IMG submission 184774) | Saline lake microbial communities from Ace Lake, Antarctica - Antarctic Ace Lake Metagenome 02UKB (SPAdes) (version 2) | ecosystem: Environmental > Aquatic > Non-marine Saline and Alkaline... | reverse complement strand
GATAAAGTCTAAATTTTTGAAATGGCCTGCCTTATATTCTGCGACGACTCCATTTGCCAGAGTAGAATCTTCCCAGCCAGGCGTAAATATAGGTAGATTCTTTTCGCACGCCGCTACTACCCAGCTATTCTTTGGATCGATCTCGTAAAACTCTTTTAATTCTTTGCTGCGTATGACCTGATAGAAATACTCGTATGGGAAAAATCTATCCCCTTGTTTTATGGCCTTATCCATCAAAGGGTGTAATTTTTGGGCTATCCTTCGTATTGCCTCTTCTTCAGGAATACATGTATCTGTTACCCTGTTAAGGTGCTGGTTTTTGAGCTCAAGTTCTTGTTCTGGGCTCAAGTCTCTATAATTTGGGATCCTTTTATAATGACTGTGCGCAACTAAATTAAATACATCCTCTTCCAGATTCGCAGCTGTGCATGAAATGGCATGGATCTTATCTTTTCTTATCATCTCAGCCAGAGATATGCCTATCTCGCCTGTACTCAATGCGCCAGCCAGGGTGAGAAACATCTTATTGCCTTTTTTGGAAAAATCCACCCAGGCTTGAGATGCCTCGACTATTGCTTTTGCATTAAAATGCCTGAAATTCTTCTCTATAAAGCCTTTAACACTCATATTGGTTTAGTATAACATCGTGTATTCTGATTAACAAGGTAATTTTAAACCGCGTAGGACGCCAAATTTGGCAACCTACGCGGTTAAGTAGGTAAAATCATTACTGTTCCCACATCATAAAGCGGTCCATCGTATAGTTCTATTACACCCTTACCTCTTCTTCTTATAAAATCCCTTATTTTGTCCCCATCTGGATGATGTTTTAGGTTGCCCACGAAAAACACAACCCTATCATTCACGCCACTTGCGCCGCCTATAAAACCTGTCTTATAGCCAGGTAATTTCACATGACCTGGCTTTACGAGCAGGCCTTCCCTTCCCCTATTTATCCATATATCTCTTATCTTTGAATCCGAGGTTATTATCGCTCTCTTATCTACTGGTATAATAGAACACTTTGCGTAGCCCTGACTGACAGGAAGATGCCTCAATTTTAACTTTTTTATCTTCCTCTCTATCCGGCCTTTATAATGAATGATCGAGTCATCTACAGCGCATGCATTATAAATAATATCCTTTGGATATTTTCCTGATTTTATGTTTTCGCCTTTTATGCATATATATCCATTTTGTCTCAGCAAATTCGCTATATTTTCCAATTCCGGCTCATAGATGACCCTGTCCCCATGCCTAAAAAGCATCATATCCACATGGCCCTTGACTGGTCTTGCAAGTTTTTTATGCAAAGGCGCTTCAATGATGTAATAATTTAATCTTTTTAACTTTTCCTTTGCCTTCTTCGGCATACGCGGGTCTATAATCGCTATATCTTTCCTTGCGTCTTTGATTTCAAACCCGTCCGCCTTAGGCGGACGGGTTTGAAATAGACAAACAGGTGATTTAAAGTATTTTTCTAAGAACTTTTTCTCGTCTCCTTTATGCCCTGACACAAAGCTAAACATATTCCTGGGCGCATAAACCTCTATCCGCGACCGGTTCGCTACATATCTATCCTTAACTAAACCGATTATCTTGTTCCTCATCTGTCTTGAACGGACCATCTCTCCAAACGCTGGATGATATGGTCCTGCAATAACTGTCTTCTTAGATGCCAGATCTCTGGATGGATGAAGCCCTATACGAATAACCTTTACACCTCCAGCCTCAAATATATCAGCGACTTTGGCTGCCTGGTGAATTGCTTGTTTTAACGAAAGAGGTTTATATCGCATTTTGGCAAGCTCTGTACCTTTTATAACAAGGGTAGGATATATCCTGGCTGTCTCTGGCTTTAATTTAATGAGCTCTTTAGCAGTCTTTATGGACTTCTCGAGCGTATCTCCTGGCAGACCCAGCATTACCTGGACGCCTAATTTAAGTCCTGCCTTTTTAATACATTTAGCTGCAGCATTAATTACATTAACACTGGTTTCCCTTTTTATCTTTTTCAAAACAGTTTTATCAAGCGACTGTATGCCTAATTCAACCAGTCGACCGCCTTTTTTCTTAAACACCTTCATCGCCTTTAAACTAACTGCCTCTGGATGTGTGGACATGCGAAGATTATAAGGATAAGCAGCATTAAGATATTGCTCTTGAAGAGCTTCAGGTAAGAATGTAAACGTGCCGCCAAAAAAACCAACTTCTACATCTTCGTCTTTAGAAATAGTCTTAAGATTACGTCTGATTATAGACTTAACTTCGCAAGCAGTGGGTATCTTCACAGCGCCAGAGATCCTATGCTGATCACAATACACACACTTATACAGACACCCGGCGTGGGGAATAAAGACAGGGATGATCTTCATTACGGTTATTTCTTCTTGTGAAAAAAGAGTGTGACCAAAAACACTATGGTGAACATGGAAAGATTGCCTATGGCAAAGGCCTTCCAGACTATAAAATCACTCTTTAATGCAGAGGGGAGCATTGCTAAAAGGCATAGCCATATACCTGTAGCCCAGTAGATACTGATGTCATCTGAGGAACGACGCTTGATTATTCTTATAATGAGCGGGATGTTCCAAAACGGCATGACCAATGAAGCTACTAATGCGATTTTATCTATCATGCCTTGCCTGCGCTTCCGAGCACGTGTTCATTCTTGTGCTTGTACATCTTTACGAGCTCTGTTCTCGCAGGACCCAGGTATTTGCGCGGGTCAAATTCCTTTGGAGAATTAGCAAAGACTTCCCGTATCTTTGCTGTCACTACAAGTCTTCCATCAGTGTCTATATTTATTTTACACACGGCTGACTGCGTAGCCTTTCTCAATTGATCCTCAGGTACGCCTGCAGTCTGGTCAAGTTTTCCGCCGTATTTATTGATAAGATCTACATATTCTTTTGGAACAGAACTTGAACCATGTAAGACTATTGAAAAACCAGGAAGGCGCTTTTCAACCTCTTCAAGTATATCAAATCTCAATTCAGGCAAAGACTTTCCCGGCTCGACCTTAAATTTATACGCGCCGTGTGAAGTACCTATTGAGATCGCAAGAGAGTCTACCCCTGTCTTTTTAACAAAATCCTGCACCTCTTCCGGGTGAGTATAATGCGATGTTTCATGGCTCACCTCATCCTCTATGCCCGCCAGTACGCCAAGTTCTCCTTCTACTGTCACATCGTGTTTATGCGCGTAATCCACTACCTTCTTTGTCAGAGCGACGTTTTCTGCGAATGGCTTACCTGAACCGTCTATCATAACAGAAGAAAACCCGGACTCTATGCAGGATACGCAAAGTTCATACGTATCGCCATGGTCTAAATGAAGCGTAACAGGTATCTTTGACCCAGCGTCCTTTATTATCTCAAGCGCACCCATTGCCATATGCTTTAATAAGATCTGGTTGGCGTATTTTCTCGCTCCGGAAGATACTTGAAGTATTACAGGAGACCTGCTTTCTATGCAGGCAGTGATTATTGCCTGAAGCTGCTCCATGTTATTAAAATTATAAGCCGGAACAGCGTATTTCCCAGCCATTGCCTTCTTAAACATCTCTTTTGTGTTGACCAATCCTAATTCTTTGTAAGATGTTGCCATTTTGTCCTCCCTGTTTTGTATATTGAATAAGTATTATATCATCTAACTTTATATTCCTGCAACGTTAAAGTTTAAAATTATCGTACAATCTGAAATGCCTGGTTACAGTTTCGGGTATTTTGCGTCCTCGAGAGCCAGTGTCTGGGTGGTGCAAAACTGTCACGTAACACTGAAAGTATTACAAAAGTGTAAAATTATTTTCCGTGAATTTGATGATGTCGTTCATCATCTTGACTGATTCGACTGGATATCTGCCTACGGCAGTCTCACCTGATAACATTACGAAATCCGTGCCGTCTATTATAGCGTTTGCCACGTCAGTGACCTCTGCCCTTGTAGGACGGATATGTTCGGTCATATTTTCCAGCATCTGAGTGGCTGTAATAACAAACTTTTTTTTCTTATTGCATTTCTTGATGATCTTTTTCTGGATCACAGGGACTTCATATATAGGCACTGAAACACCCATATCTCCCCTCGCGATCATGATCCCGTCCGATGAATCTATTATCTCGTCAATATTCCGGATACCATCGCGGTTCTCTATCTTTGAAATGACCTGACATGTCTTGCCTGCCCTGCTTCTAACTGCTAAGATATCTTTTCTGCTCCTGACAAATGACTGCGCAATAAAGTCGACTTTATTGTCTATGCCAAAATCAATATTTTTCTTATCTTTTTCGCTTATAAGAGGGAATTGCAGGCGCGCGCCAGGGATATTAATGCCTTTATGTTCTTTTAGAAGACCTCCGACAACAACTTCTGCCCTGACTCTCTTCTTCTCTATCTTCTTTATCCTTAAAACAATCGTGCCGTCGTCAAGATAGATATACTCAGCGCCTTTAATGCTGTCAAGCGGCCCTTCATAATCAAACGGAATGACGCCCTTTTCCCCGCAAACATTCTTCTTTTCAAGCAATATGACCTGGCGCTTTTTAAGCAAACGAGTCCTGGAACCCTTAAACCGCCCTACCCTTATCCTTGGCCCTTCCAGATCCTGCAAGACCATTACATGGCGCCTGTATTTCTTATTCACGCGCCTCACAAGCTTTATCCTTTTTTCGTGGCTATCTAGATCTCCATGTGAAAAATTTAACCTGACAACATCCATGCCTGCCAAAGTCATTTTTCTTATGACTGTCTCGTTAGAGCTTACAGGCCCAAGAGTGCATATGATCTTTGTCCTTACCATGATTTTTCCTTTACTTTGGCGATTCTTTCTGATACTATATGATATAGTATGAAAATTAAAAAGTCCAAGAGAAAAGAGAATTTTTATATAGAGTTTTCTACTGCTGATAAGCTGGGTATCTGCCTTTTTAGATACCAGCTGTATCCAAAAGAAAAATTCCTGGCTGTTAATCCCGCCCTAACAAAGATATTACGCTACGGTTCTGAAAAAGAAATCCATAATCTTACTGTCCGTTCTCTGTTCAAAGACGCCAAAGAGGCCAGTAATTTTTTGAGGATCTTAAAAAATGAAAAAATCGTCAGGTTTCATGAGACAAAATTCAAGACAAAAGACAAAAAAGACGTATGGGTGGCTATAACCGCCTACCTAAGAGAATCTGACAATTCTCGAAAGCATCTGTATATAGAAGGCATGCTGGAAGATATTACAAGGCATAAGGAGCTCGAGGAGAAGTTCGCCTTTGAAAAAGAGCTCTTTCAGAACCTGCTCGACAACCTGCCAGACGCTGTCTATTTCAAGGACGATAAAAATAGGATGGTGAGGGTAAACAAATTCTATGCCAAAGGATTCAAGATGAAGCCCGAGGATATCATAGGAAAAACTGATTTTCACTTTTTCCCAGAAGACCAGGCCCAGAAGATGTTTGACGACGATACGCATATATTGAAGACAGGTAATCCTATAATAGGTAAAATAGAACGCACTCTTCTGCCAAACAAGACCTATAACTGCGTAACCACCACAAAGATCCCTGTGCGCAATAAAAATGGAGATGCAATAGGGACTATGGGCATAACCAGGGATATAACTGTCTATGACCAGATGGAAAGAAGCAGACTCGACATGGTAATGAGCTCTCTAAAGGTGCTTGATAGGGTGCTTGAAATAAGAGACCCGTATACATTTGGACACACCCGCAGGGTATCTATAATTGCAGAAAAAATAGCTAAGGAAATGGGTTGGGACGAAAACAAAATACTGTGCTTAAAGATGTCTGCTGAGCTTCATGACATAGGAAAGATCCTTATCCCCCTTGAAATATTAAATAAACCCGGCAAGCTCTCTGACTTAGAGATAAAAATGATCCAGGAGCATGTTAAAAAATGCTACGATATGCTAAAGATACATGACTTTCCTTATCCAATGCCAGAGGCCATATATCAACACCATGAAAGGCTTGACGGCACAGGATATCCGAGAGGTCTGTCAGGTGACAGCGTGATCCCTGAGGCAAGGATCCTTGCCATATCTGATGTATTAGAGGCAATGACATTCCACAGGCCATACAGGGCTGCCTTGGGCCTAAAAAAAGCTGTTCAGGAATTAAAAGATAACTCGGGCATAAAATACGATCATAATATAGTAAACCTTGCGCTTAAGATCATAAATGAAGATAACTTTCAGCCGTTCTGGATGAGCGAAAACGCTGCTTATTGATCCTTCCTTCGACCATGAAACCCTCCATAACTAAGAGCGATGTCTATTTTCTAAAACTGAAAGGCCCTCAGGCAAGGCGACGTTCTCTGCAAAAGCTACTCCAGGAGATCTCTCCTTTCTCAGAATACAAAAAAGATGAATTTGTCCCTGTGAAGCTCACTATAGGCGACAGCCAATGCATCTATCATCTCAGCCCTGAACTTGTAAAACTTGTCATCACTGAGATAAAGAAAAAAAAGGCAAAACCATTTCTTTTTGACACGAATGTCATATACAAAGGTGAACGCCTCAATGCAGTCGACCATCTCACGCTTGCGCAAAACAAAGGATTTTCTCATTCCAGGGTAGGCGCGCCATTTATAATAGCAGATGGGCTGGTCGGCCATGACGGAAAAGAGCATAAGCTGAAATCAGACCATCTAGAAAAGATAAAGCTCCCTTCCTTTATAGGTATAGTAGACAGCCTGGTTGTATTATCGCATGTCACATGTCATATCCTCTCTGGATTTGCCGGTTCGCTTAAAAATGTGGCAATGGGCATGATATGCAAGCCAACAAAACAGGCCATGCATTCTTCTCTAAAACCTCATGTGGTAGAAGAAAAATGCATTTCGTGCGGCCTGTGCACAGAGATCTGCCCTGCGAATGCCATAGAGTTGACCACCCCCGGTCCCGGGTCGACCCGACCCGGGACCGGGGGTGGTATTGCCTCTATAGACAAGTCCAAATGCATTGGCTGCGGGGAATGCCTCTGCGCGTGTAAATTCGATGCAATATTCATAAATTGGGGCGAGGATCATGATATATTCGCAAAACGAATGATCGATACAGCTCAATTCATACTATCAAAGTTTAAAAATAAACTCTTTGTCAATTTTGCCTTTGATGTAACAAAGGAATGTGATTGTATATCCACAAAGAACGAAAAAATAGTATGCCAGGACATAGGGATACTTGCATCTAAGGACATAGTCGCGCTTGATAAGGCGACCCTGGACCTTATAAATAAGGATGAGGACATAATATATAAAGAAAAATCCCAGACTACGCATAAGACAATGCTGGAATACGCTCATAAAAAAGGACTGGGGAATCTAAGCTATAATCTGATCATCCTCTAAACATATGACAAAATTCGAGACCTTATTTGGAATGAAAGAAACTGATATAAAAAATACGTGCCTGCTATTGCCGCTTATAAAAAAAGACATGCTGCATGGCCTGGGCATAGAAAGACTGGCCAGAGGAAGACTGTACACATCTGGAAATAACAGCTCCTTTACTATTATTCATACAGGCGTTGGCGCTGGATTATTAGGGGATGCGGCCCTCTATCTAAAAAATACAGACTGCCAGAATATGATCGCATTTGGTTCCTGCGGCCTGGTAGATGAAGTCGATGATTTGAACATAGGAAGCCTGGTAACCCCTTCTCTATCCTATTCATTAGAAAGCTTTACAGAAATGTTATCAGGGTATAACAAATGGGAATCCTACAAACCTGACAAAAAACTCTTCGAATCCCTTATAAATAATAAAGTGAAAAATGTAACCTGCGCAAGCCTTGGTTCTTTAAAGCTCGAGGAGGGATATATTGATATATTTAAAGAAAAAGGCATAGATGTGGTCGACATGGAATGCGCTGCGCTTTTTTCTGCTGCAGGAAGCGTCAAGAAAAAGGCAATAGCGCTTTTTTATGTGACAGACATAATAAATAAAGAGCCATTTTACAGGGACATGACCACAAAAGACCAGGGGATCCTGTCTCTTTCAATAAAATCCGCGATAAATATCCTATGCAAGCTTACAAAAGAGAATCTGAAAGATTAAAAAATACAACATCTGACGTAGAAAAAGCCTTTCCGCGTCTTGGAGTAAACAAAAAACAGGAAATAATAAGGCTTTTGTACGAGATATCAAAAAAAGAAAACACCCTCCCTTCTTCTATAATCAAAGATATAGACTCAATAGACTTCGATACTGTAAAACAGCGCCTTTTAAGAAGAAGATTCCCAAGCTCATATATCAATAACGAGACAACCAAACCCCATCTTCCAAAATTAAAATTAGATAAAAAATCCTGCCTTGATATCGAAAATAAAACATTCTATCCAAAAAATGTCTTTGTGGAAAAGGCGGCCCAGCGTTCTCAGCTCACTGAAAGATTCAGGAAATCTTTTCCAGAAGCGACTTTTTCAGAGATAAAATCATTAAAAGACTACTTAAAGACACATAGAAATACTACAGTCAGCGACTATAACAAAAGGCGCGACTCTGCCTTTATCACCTATGAAAATTATGACTTCTTTAAAGCATGCCCGTGCACAAAAAAGGCAGTAGGATGCGGCTATAATATATTTAACCTGAGTTTTGGCTGTATATTTGAATGTACGTTCTGCTATCTACAGGAATATACAAACTCTCCTGGCATAATATTCCCTGCAAATATCGATAATTTCTTCAGGGAATTCTCTTCTTATAAGAGAAAAGGTATGCGTATAGGTACAGGTGAATTCTCAGATTCCCTGATGCTGGATAATATAACAGAATATTCGCTTCCGATAGTCGAATTTTTCAGAAAACACCCTGATGTGCTTTTTGAATTCAAGACGAAAAGCGTAAATATTGAGAACCTGCTAAAAATAGATCATTCCGGAAATATAGTCATTGCGTGGTCACTTAATCCTCAAAGAATCATAGATGAAAATGAATTTCTTTCTACCTCTCTTCTTCAAAGGATCTCTGCTGCGAAAAAGTGTAGCCAGGCTGGCTACAGACTGGCCTTTCACTTTGACCCTGTGATCTATTTTGATGGATGGAAAAAAGAATATAAAAAGGTGGTTGATCTCATTTTCAGTTCAGTCAGGCCAGATGATATTGCGTGGATAAGTATCGGGACATTGAGATTCAATCCAAAGGTAAAACAGGTGATCGAGGACAGGTTCCCCGGTAACAAAATACTAGACCAAGAACTACTGCCTGGCTTTGACAATAAACTAAGGTATCCAGCCGCATTAAGACAAAATATCTACAAGGCCATGTTTGAAATGCTATCCAGGCACTCGAAAAAACTACCTATTTATCTATGCATGGAAAGTCCTTCGATGTGGAAAGAGGCAGGCCTGCGACCTAAGAAAATATGCTAATTATCCCAAACTCCTGGTATTTTTTCTTTGCAAAAAATGCACTGTCCGTTTCTTATATTATTTTTTAAAATCTCATAGCCATATCTTTGCACCAAGACGTTTTTACAATTTGGACAATAGGTGTTTTCTGCAGGATGGCCTGCTACATTGCCGATATACACATACCTCAGCCCGGTTTTCAGCGCTATGCTTCTTGCCTCCTCCAGTGTTTCTATAGGCGTAGGAGGTAAATTACCTAATTGATATTGTGGGGTAAACCTTGAGAAGAAAAGCGGGGTGTCAGGGCCTAAATTATCATATATCCACTTAGACATCTCGGTGATCTCATCCATATCATCATTTAAAGTAGGCACGACCAGATTGACTACCTCTGTTAAAACACCTAATCTCTTTAACTCCTTTAAAGTACGTAAGACATAGTCTAAATTGCCTCCCACTACCTTTCGATAAAATTCCTTATTAAAACCCTTGAGGTCTATTTTGATCACATCAAAATAAGGGGCGAGTTTTTCCAGCGGTTCAGGATTTATATAGCCCGCGCTTACCAATACATTCCTAAGACCCTTTTGTTTGGCGAGCCTTGCAGTATCTAACACGTATTCGTAAGAAACTATTGGCTCTGAATAGGTATAAGCAATAGACCTGCAGCGGTTTTTTATTGCCGCGTCTACCACCTGTTCAGGCGTCAAGATCTGGCCAGTGCCACGCGCCTCTTCAGGATAACACTGAGAGATCTCCCAGTTCTGGCAGAAACTGCATCTTAAATTACACCCCACAGTAGCTATAGAAAAAATACCTGTCCCGGGCAGCATATGGTATACGGGCTTTTTTTCAATCGGGTCTATATGCACGCTTACTGGCTGGGCATAGACAAGGGTCTTTAGCTTGCCGCCGACATTCATCCTTACCCGACATATGCCTCTGGCGCCTTCTGGAAGGAAACACCGGAACGGGCATAATTGACACTGTACCCCCTGACAATCCTGCGTCTCCCAATCTGCCTGCCGGACCTTTACTTCGTCAATAGGCATGAGACTGCTTAGTGTCTCAGGAGGCGGATATATTGCTATAATAGAAACAACAGCGAAACAAAAAATGATATTTAAAAACAAAAATAGATACGGGCCTATCTTTTTCATCGTCACCTTGCGTCCTTAGATAAAA
>Ga0208904_1002869_pt1 | contig 10552 bp, 19 predicted proteins | sample AntAceMetag02UKB_FD_184774 | JGI IMG/M metagenome (GOLD analysis project Ga0208904, IMG submission 184774) | Saline lake microbial communities from Ace Lake, Antarctica - Antarctic Ace Lake Metagenome 02UKB (SPAdes) (version 2) | ecosystem: Environmental > Aquatic > Non-marine Saline and... | reverse complement strand
CAATTCTATCGGTTGCATGGGTAATGTACCTTTTAAATAAAATTAAATTAAAACCCCATTTCGGTATTTATTGGGATAAAGCAAATATTTAGACATTCTCATTGTTGGCTCATTATGTATTATAAATAATTTTGGAACTATTCACTTGGCAAACCTACCTAATATTGGCATATTATAATTAGAAAGAGGCGTGACCTCTCTGTCAAAAAAGGTGGTCGTAATGTTAACACAATTTTTGATAGTCAAAACATCGTATATGGTTGTCAGTCGTCATATGCGAACAGTCGAAACCGCGCCTCTCTCTAATATTCAAATATTTAGACATTCTCATTGTTGTATTTTGTAGTGACATTGTACCATCTCTTTTATAGTGTCTAATTTATTATTTGACATATCAAGGTCAATAACTACGATTATAAAATCAAAAAAATGATAAATATAAAAACAATCCCAAACAAATTATACACTGCATCGGTAAAGATATTCGGAGAGCTTCGTATAGCGTTAATTGCCTGTCTTGTTGGCTGGGTTCTATCCACGGCTGGAGTATACAAATTAAAATGTATATTGCAAAAGCCAGTACCGCTATGGTTAGCAATTGTGATTTTGTTATCCATATTGTTTTGTTGCACAATATTATTCCTAATTCATTCATAATGATGGCATCCTATTTTAAGCGTATCATCGCCTTGTTTATAGAGAACAATATCGCTTCGAAGAAGATTGTTTAGTTCTGTGACAGCTTTACCATGCGCATGATACAAGAAATAATGAGGAACTTTCATGCAAAGCTGCTCGTACTCTTCACGCATTTTAACAGGAATATATACGTTCCAATACTTTATCAGTTCACCTGATGATTCAAACTTTCCCTTTTTGAGCGCAGCTATCATACCGTCAAACAGGTTAATATAGTAATTCCATCTCTCAGCATCAGCATCAGATCGTTGATTAGCTACAGCTGACAATGCTGGTTTGATACCTACTGCTAACGCTATTGCACCTACTGTTCCGGTTGTTAAGAAATTACGTCTGGTTTTCATGTGCGTTCATCCTGTTTTTCGCTTGCCATCCCATCTCTAAAACAACTAAAATCGTTGAACATCTCATCTGCTTCACATATATTAACACCATCGAAATATCCGTCATCAACAGCAAAATCATGATATCTTTTTGCCATGTGGATAGATCCGCCACCTCGCGCAGGGTGATACATAATCTTAGGATTGAAGAATTTACAATGTTTACAAGGCGGTTCGGTAACATTCTTTTTTATATCACAATCGTCCCACGGTTTCCAGTTCATTTGACTCTCATCCTCTCCATCGTAACAAAATATTCACGTACACAATTACCACATCTTGCGCAATGAGTATCGCCTTGTTCACCTTCAATTTTACCACAACTGTAAACCCATTTGTTATGACGATATAAACTCATAACATAGTCCCATGCATGCGTAGTAATTGCCCAATAGTTGTTCGATGTTCTCTTTCTGTAAATATAATCAGATCGTTTAATAGCAGGAATATTTACATTATCTACTTGTTCATCACCATAATAAGCCATGAAAGTAAGTACGATAGGAACGTTTCTTGCAGATAAACGGTTTTGCTTTGTATAAAAATCAACAGCTTTATCCAATAACTCTAAATTCCATGTGTTTGTCCTAAACCGCATAAACATAAGATTTTCAGGAATTGCTCTTAATTTATAAAATCCATTATCTGTCATTTCTCCAGGATTGATAGTCAATACAACTGGTGCATCAAATTTACTAAATGAACCTACTTTAGATGTATTGTAAAACTTAAATGGATATGCTTCTGTTGCAAGAATGCAAAGATTGGCATCATTGTTGCTATCATTACCATCATTCACTCGCACTATTCGAGTTTTAGCTTCTTTAATGGATGGCATATTGGGCAGATTTTCATCTAATGGTTCAAGATATGATCTGCCAGATTGAAAGAAACAATCTTTACAATTGTTAGGACACCTACCTTTTTGCGGAATACAAGCCAATAAACCACTACCTACCATCTTTGGATTTGTAATATAAGCCATTTATCAATCTCGCTTGTTAGTCTGTTAATTTCTTACACTTCTCAAACCATACTGTTCTTCATACATATTATCTAAATGAATTGATGCCTTTGTTATCAAATCAAGTATTTCCACTGCTGTTTCTCGTATTTCATTTATCTGGCCAGCACCATCAACAACAATGCTATGATTTCCAATGGTAATAATATTAGTAAACTTAACATAATATGGGTTACCATCACTGATATGTAGTTTAATATAACTCAAATCTCTTTGCATTTTACTTCCCCTTTTCAATCGCTTGTTAGTCTGTTAATTTCGCAGAGCCCCAGACAGGTTGAGGTTGTCCGAAGCTCTGCCAGAAAGGAGGTAACTATGAAACCTTGAAATGCTGACAATGCGCTTCCATTTAACAACACTGTCAATAATACAATATAACTTGTTGGTGATAACATGTCAAGATAAATCTTTAGATGAATTCTACATTCTTGATATATTGTTTTGTATATCAGCAAGACATCTTCTTATTATTGCTGTCTGACGTTGTATTATTTTTATCGTACCAGAACTGTAAGTGGGATTTTTCTCTATTGCTTCTGGTGTTGTTGGACATTTACCGACCCATTCGTCAACCACAGTTCTCACCTTAGATGAAACATTCAGAGCTATGTCGAGCAATGAATCAGATTCTTCCAAAAGATTTTCTGCCATAGACGGTTTAGCCGCTTCACCACATTGGGCATCTTTTTTTAGCATTCGTTCCGTTTTTGTTGCCATTTTATCAGTCTCCTGTTCAGTTGGTAATATCCTAAATAACTCATGAAAAATATCGTCAGGTATATCACACGTTTCATTGCTTGCTGTATGTATTTTCTAACTATCATCTCTAATGAAATTTGCCGCACTAATTTCTATCGGTCTACTTACACATTTAACTCTTTCGTATTCTGCCACTTTACTATCCTCTCCTGTTTAGTTAGTTGATCTATTATCGTTCTTATTGCACATCGCCTCCTGCGTCTCTAATGACTTCTTTTATTCTACGGCATAAAGCATTGGCAGCAAGTTTAGCACTTTCATAATTATTTCTTTGCGTATAATATGTCCATCTACCATATTCCCAACAGCAAGTAAGCACAGAATCATCATTCAATTCACAGTTTTTACAACCAGTTCTGGGTTGCGTAAATTCGGTATGAATCGTATAAAGTTTACAGAACTCACAGTTTGTAGTATCGTATATCTTCATCATTTCATGTATAGATGCAGCATTAGCCATTGGTATCCATCGGTCATTCAGTGTATTGTGTCCGGCAGTTATAACATTTGCATTGTGTAACATTGTACGTCCTGATGCCGATTGCATCTCACATTCTTTATCTGGTTCTTTAGCAAATGACTGATGGAAAGTCTTACTGTCAAGACGATATTCTGCACCATCAGGCATAGTTACAAAAAAATATCCAGGCTCATTATTATATGTGTTTACTGGAACACACACTACTGGCCAACTAAATTTCATTCTGTACTTTGCCATTCCACTTCTCCTTGTTAATTAGTTTCACGTTGTTAATTCACGATAAGCTTCCAATAGTTCTTGGTTAATCATCTGCACTGCATATGCTTCAAACTCTGGACTTGGCTCATGCTCACCAATCGCATCTTTTATCTCTTGCCATACATGAACAGCTTCGTGCGTTAGAAGTCCAACCAGTCCGCCTATTGTTATATCTTTATCCGGTTTCAAACAAACAATACAAGCAAGACGATTGGTCGTTGTATTGTTAAAAAAATGCGATCTTCCATCTTTACCATTCTCAACAAATATCGGTCTTAGACTTTTCGGCATCTTTAATCGTTTACACTCTTTCATAAACTGCTTTTCTGTCAAGCATAAGCAGATATAGTACGGCGATATAACTAACGCTCGGTCAATCCATTTACTGTGCTTCTTTTTCGTTTTGGTTTTCACGTCAACTCTCCTTTAGTTCACCACCATATATTATCATACCAGTCAAAGAACTTCTTCGCTATCTCTCTGTTGTAGTCAATTAGTTTAGTCCTATCCTTGAATTCTTGTTCTGGATATTCTTTCATACAAGTCCAATTTTGATATATATCTTCATCGTATAAGTCTAAAACTGACAGTGCATTCACTATCTCGTTCAGCAATTCATCCCAATCTTCAGGATCGTCAAAACTGGCAGGAAACGAATACTGATCTCGCTTAAAATCTTTCAATCCTTCAGACATGATGTGAACCGTATAATCGCCATAATCCCATAAATCGTATCGAGAGTAGCCGTGTAAGCCGCGTTCGACAAAGATGCGGATATTGCCTATCAGGTTGCGAGGTTTCCACCACGGCTGGATAAACATCTGATATGAGGATTGTGCTGTCATTGTGCTTCTTTCTGTAAGCGTTAATGCTGTTTATCGTACTTAATGAGTAGGTGCGCAAGCATTATGTCGGGACTTATCTGCAACTGTCTCCTGTTTGTCTATTGTTATTCCATGTCTTTGCATTGTTCTAAAAATGTTAATAATTCCTCTTGGATTCTTTTTCTAAACTTTTCAATCTTCTTCTCATCATCAAAATAAACTGGAGCAGAACCGGACATATTGGTTGCAAACTCTTGCACGTATTGTTTTGCAACAAGTTTATTTTCTCCAATATAGTGTGTAATACTTTCTAAATTACTAATTAGCTCGTTAGATTTGTCTAATACTACTTGTGACTTTCCTTCTTTAAAACCACATATCAGAGCTTCCACTATGCGTATATCTTGTTCATTTGCATCTTGGATGATAATACCAAATCCGAAATTTTGTTTTACTGATGTAACCTTAATTCCTTCTGGCATAATTCCAAGAATAGTATTGATATCGTCTTGATCGACAAATGATATAGAAATAATGTGATTCATCTTACATCCCCTTTTACGACAGTTTGTCTATGGTTGAACTGTCAGGAATTTCCGAACAGTTGGAATGTGAATGTTACAATGCGTTTAATCTGTTAATTTGGTGGAGGCGACCGGAATCGAACCGGTGTCCAGACAAAGGCGAAGCACAGAATATCTTCCATTCCAGTAACTTTGCCTGTCGAATACCTATCGCCCCCCATTTTATATTTATCGTTTAACTTTCATTACCGACGACACAAGCGTTGATCGATCTATCACCTTACCGCAAAACTTACAAGCTCTGAGCATACCCATCGGTCGACCTAACACATCACGCGTCTCTTCCCAGCCGGTTACTGTCTCGTGCTTGCAATTAGCTTGTAAATCTATTATCTCGCTCTTGTGCCTGGCAAGCATAACAACAAGACTTTCAGTCTGTTCATCGTTCATTAATTCTTCGTCATTTTTTCTGGCAATTTCTTCAGCTAATAGTCCACTCATTATTTCACTCATCGCTATTGCTCCCCTTTTGATTATTTTTCTTTTTTTGCTATAATATGTTATTTGCTCTTGATCAATCAATCTTACATTCCTATCCACATCTTCTTCATGCATAAGAAATCGTACAGTATGACAAAAATCAGTTGTATTTGCAATTATTTCAACACTATCTTTTTCGTGAATAAGATTGTTTTCTATAAACTTTTTAAAGAATAATGCGTCCCACTTAGTGTCAGTCCAAACTAAACATTCTTTCAAGTTAGATAATTGTGTTGTTGCTTTATTCGCTTCTTCATTCACTGTCATTATCCTGCTCCTTCTGATTGCTAACCAGTTGAACAAATCCGCATCCGCACGCAAACACCAATATCGTCTTGTCGTTGCTCGTCATTCTTATCTCTTCAGTATGTTCAATATCAAGTGTAAGGTTGTTATGGCATCTCGGACATATAAGCGCTGGTATGTGAATCACGTTGTCAGTATCAGTCATTAAGCTTCATCTCCTGTTCCTTCTGTCTGCTCAACATACTCAATCGCTTTCTGCGCACGTTTTGCTGCTTCTTCTGCTCGCTGTTCTTTCTTTATAGTATCAAGTCTTTGAACCAGTTCCGGTGTCAGTGTACCTTCCATAACCTGTATATCGTCTTCTTTACCGGTTATGTAATCATAGCTGACTCGTTTTCTCTTCTTCACACCGATTAATCGCCTAACCTGCGCTCTGGTTGTAGGATGCAGTATGATATTGTCTTTGTTGGATTCGTACCAAGTTTGCACATCGTTTGTACCGTTAATAGCCTTACCTGCACCTATCCAGTCACTAACCATTTCCTTCACATACTTATCCGGCATCTGCAACGTGCGTATATTACTATCGTCATATCGCAGTACCCAAGCTTGCCAGTGATGCTGATTGCGACGCTGATGTTTGAGCCATGCTTTATTGTAATTTACTTTTTTCTGCTTGCTAATTAGATTATCTGTATTACTATACCATATTCCATATTCGCCATGAAACCATTTAGCGAACGGTATAAATTCGTCGGGCAAAAACGCACTCAAGTCGTGTGTGATTCCGCGCCAGATCAATCCATGTTTAAAACATTCAATAGCTACATACCACTTGTGTTTAAGAACGTAAATCAGATACCTATAATACTTGTTCATAGTTCATCTCTCCTGTTGTGTTAGTTTATTTGTTCTGTTTCTGTTCAATAATCTCAACGTCAACATCTACTATCCTGAACTCATATCCCGAATACGTAAACTTGCTCATCTCCTGCACGTTCTTCGATGCACCAAGCTCCTGTATGATGTTCAGCGGAGCAGTTGTTTCACAAACTAATGTAATCACGTTGATCGGTGGACTCGTTATAACGGTTGAAGCGTCTCTGTTCATAGCTGTTTCTCCTTGTTAGCGAATTCGGCAAATAGAATGTTTCAAAGTATGATTAGCTTTAGCTTGTCGTTTGCACTCTCTAAGTTGTTTAACGTTATGGTGGTAATAGAACCACGGACATTTCATACGTATCTCCCAACATTCATTGTTATAATTATCATTTCGGTCAATAGTTAAACTATCAGAAGAGTCAATGTAAACTATATGTTTCTTCATTAATTTTAAAAAAGACTGAGCTTCTTTGCGTGTTCCGGTGAAATAATGCAATGAATAAGATTTGTAATTAGGTTCAGGAATGTTAACAATATTTACTGGAATTGGTTCGGAACTTGCTAATAATTCTTTAATAGTCAACAGATATCCTGCTGCTATTGCGATAGGCATTGAAATAAATTGTTTCCGCTTCATCACGTTTCTCCTTGTTAGATTATTCGGGGTGAATGGTAAGAATTGAACTCACGTTTCCGGGACCACAACCCGGTGCTCTAACCAACTGAGCTACACTCACCACGTTTCATTAGTATTGTTCCATTAGTTCTTCATTGTGAGATTTCCAAAATGTTTCTACGCTATCAGAATAGCAAAAGTGAAATTCGGGAACGAATACATCTTTATCTTTGCAATATTGTCGAAGTGTCGCAAGAATACAAGCTGGACACCCATCTGCTGCTTCTGATAAATTGTCAATCTCTCCTATATTGTTAAGGTGAATATCAAGTCTCAATGCCTCGTTTAGAATTTCCTGAACTTTTGTATTGTTTCCTACCGATTCGCACATTCTACATTTTCTATTAGGATTCATCGTACAGTGTTTTTCATGTTCGTTCATATGAAAAGAACTTCCTCCTGATTTCTTGCAATATTCACAGTAATATCTCCATGTCTTTTTCTTTTTCATCTGTTTCCTCCTGTAAGATTGTTAATCATACTATCAATATAGCATTAAGCAACAGTACTGTCAAGCATTATAATCACTATCAAGCAAGAAAGTTCTACGCATACGCGCATACACACGTACTATCATAGTAACCTGATATCCAAAGCAAATTAATGTGCCGTACGTCTCTTTGTTATTCTTAATTAATATAGATTATGGCACGGCAAGATACAATATACATAGAGGATAAAGTAATGTCAATAGCTAATGTATTTTATTTTCAATATTAGCGTAAAAAAGATTAAATATTTAATTTCTGATCATAATAAATTTATATTACAAATAATCGGTAAATCCAGTAGCATAAATTGACTCTTAAAAAGTAGTGCACATTCACCGGTCGTTGTAAATGGTATTAGCACTATGTTTTTTGAACGTTTTATATAAATTTATAGACGAATATAATTTTACAGTAAAATAGCATGTAAGTATCAGTAGAACATGTAACATTGATTGTAAATTGTAAATGGGATTAAGTATTCGCTCGTATAGTCATTACACGATAATATAATCCGAAACGGCACTTTAGTATAATCATTTGCACATTAAAACAGTGAAAAGCAAACGTTCGTTTGTTATGACTTGTCGACTTCAAACAGAAGTGAGATGACGTGATACTAAATCCCATTTACAAGATTTTGAATATTAGCACTGGTGCACATGGGTAGTTGAATAATTGGTTATTGATAGAACTTTTCGCATTTATCTACTGCACAATATATAGCAAGTTAATAGCGTTGTCAAGTAGAAATCTAATTAATCTGTAAAATAATTAAAAATAATTTATTTGTTGACTTTATCGGTTCTGATATATATATTGTAGTATAAATTAAAAAATAGAAAGAATTATCAAACTATGACAGAACAGCAGGATACTAAACCATGCAGCAACTGCAAACGTCTCATACCAGTTACCGACCTTTATCCGTATGCCAGTGAAAACGGTCTGTGGTGCAAAGTTTGTATTGATGAGCAGTTTGTCGCATGGAAGACCAAAACGTCAGCAGAACGAGTCCTACGCACCAAGAACGTTAAAACAAAGAGATGCAGTGTCTGCGGATTAGTTAAACGTGCGAAAAGATTCTACAAGAATAAAGCGAGTAAAGATGGATTGCAGAGTTGTTGTAAGAAATGTGCTAACAGGAAAGTGACTGAATGTCGGAAGTTGAATCATTAACAGTAGGAGAGCAGTGATGGAAGCTATAACGATTAGATCGCAGATATTGAGTGTTGTTGATACGTGGGAAGAAATATATAGTATAATTCTTGGAAATACCAAATATAAACATGGTAAGTTTCCAATATTAGAAAAGCTCAGAAAGCTTGATTTAAAAACAGCTACTGCCGAAGATTTGAAAGATATTACTGGTTATTCAATGTGGGCTTGTCCTCAAGAGTGCGATGAATGTGGCAAATATTGCAATGCAGTCGTGGAGATTGGCGTAGAACATACTTGGGAAAGTGTACCAGCTATTATTTGCAAGGATTGTCTCGAAAAAGCGTTGAAACTGTTAATAGATAATGAATGAACAGCTTAGCAAACGACAGGACGATATCTAATGAAATGCAAGTTATGCTACAGATACAAAAAGGCGCCTATTGGAACGGTTAATGCTGTTAAATGCGATTCACTGAAAGCGGCTGAGGATAGATATGAGACTATTCAGAACGATGTTGCGAAAGCTTATGTGAAGATATTTGATGGTTCGTACTGGCAGGTGTACAGAGTGTTAAAACCGGAGGGTAACGATAATGGCACAGATTGAGGACATGAAAGACGTTAAGAGGGAAAGGCAAAAATTCAAGAAAAGCTTAAAAGAATTAAGCCCCTATTCCCCATATGAAACCCCAAAAATGCTTGCATAATATGTTCTAACATGTTATTATATAATAAGTAACATACGCTTATTATAGACATATTCTGGTCACCCGGAGGGTGAAAACATGAAAGTGGGTTTTGATGGAGGTATCAGGCTTGAATTTCATGGTGCAAAGTTGTCATCGAATGGTGGACTTCTCGCGTATCGTGACCTTGATCATGCTCTTGGATTATTTAACTCAGTCTCTACAGTTTTTATCGATTTAAAAAGTATTGTTAGTACATTAGAAGGTGTAGTTCTAGATGATTTTCTTGAAGAAATTAATCGCAATCGAACTTTAAAACTCGCAAAAAAAAGAAGTACTACCTACAAACAAGGAATAAAAGCATAATGACAATTAACCCGCACCATACTTTTCGCTTAGGCGAGTTCTTTTGCGGGCCTGGTGGATTAGCGTTAGGAGCAAAACTTGCAACAGTTGAATGTTGTGATGAAACATTTTCTCTTACTCATGCTTGGGCTACGGATTATGATAGAGACAGTTGTGAAACCTACAGAAGAAATATTTGTCCAACAGATAATGCTTCAATTATTTGCGAAGACATTCGGAAGCTGGATTACAATAGACTCAAAAATATTTCAGATATTGATGCTTTTTCGTTCGGTTTTCCTTGCAATGACTTTAGTGTCGTGGGAGAGCAAAAAGGTATTAATGGCACCTATGGCCCCCTGTATGCCTATGGAGTAAAGGCAATCAACATATTTAAGCCAAAGTTCTTTCTGGCAGAAAATGTGGGAGGACTTAGAAATGCTAATAATGGAGAAACTTTTTCGACTATGTTAAAAGAGTTATATGAAGAAGGATATTCAATTTATCCGCATTTATATAAATTCAATCAATATGGTGTTCCCCAAACAAGACAAAGATTAATAATTATTGGTATTA
>Ga0208904_1002864_pt1 | contig 10563 bp, 15 predicted proteins | sample AntAceMetag02UKB_FD_184774 | JGI IMG/M metagenome (GOLD analysis project Ga0208904, IMG submission 184774) | Saline lake microbial communities from Ace Lake, Antarctica - Antarctic Ace Lake Metagenome 02UKB (SPAdes) (version 2) | ecosystem: Environmental > Aquatic > Non-marine Saline and... | reverse complement strand
AGAATATAAGGAAGACAAGAGACCACAACTCATACCACAGCGGGGTGAGCAACGTATTTTATTACATGTAGTAGATACTATGCTTAGAACAAGACAATATTTTAAAGAAAGGAGGAAAAACGATGGCGATAATTGAAAATATTAGGGGTTTTTGTTTAAATATTTAATACTTTAACAGAGAGGAGCACACAATGGGATCAACATTAGTTGAACAGTTTAAAATAGCAGGGGAGAAGGGTAACAGTTTACAGGCGGATACAATGGAACTTTTTGCAAAATCTTCTTGCCTACTACAATATATGCCTTTTGAAAACATTCTTGGTAACTTTGCGTGTTTTACGACAGGGGAGACTCGTGTAACAGAGGTTTTGGTAGTTGGTGGTACTGATATTGATATAGATACTGATGACATCAAAAAAGATAAAGACTGTTATGATAAATTTGAACAACATATTAGAAGGCATGTAAATGGTATTGAAAGGATGATGATAAAAGGTAATATTGAAACCTCGCCAAAAGGACTTGATGGATTGGAGGTAAGATGTACTAATGAACAACAACTCATTGATAATGGTGATGGTGCTTTGTCTTCATATAAAATAGATGAATTAATTGATTCTGTTGATGAGCCAACTCATTTGTTAATGAATGAAGTAATGATGAAGCGTATAACATCAGTAGATATTTCAATATCTTATGTTATTGATGCCTTTAATCGCAAAATACCCACATATAAGGATCTCCCAATTCTAACTGTTGATAAAGATAATGACTATGAGGAGATTCTTCCTTTTACAGAAAAAGATTCATCTGGGACACCACAATGTACATCTATTTATTGCTTATCTTTGGCAAAGAATGGTTTGTTTGGGTGGCAGAATGGTGACATGGATGTTAGGGGTATGGGTGAGATTGATACCAAACGTGTAGGATACACAAGAGTAGAATGGTATATTGGGTTAATAGTTCATAGAGCAAAATCTATTGCTCGATTACGTTATATTAAAGATGGCAGAATGGTAAATTAACATAATTTAAGAGCCAGATAAAATAGTAAAGAAAGGAGGAAAAACGATGAAGATAATAGACTTGATTGAAGAAATGGAAGATGTTGCTTCAGATATCAAAGACGATGTTATAAAGTTTGAAGAAGGCAATAATGCCGCAGGCGCTCGTGTACGGAAAGCCATGCAAAATATCAAAGTGATGGCGCAAGAAGTTAGAGTAGCAGTTTCAGAAATCAAAAACGAACGTAAGGGAGGATGAAAATGCCAGGATTTAGACAGCAGTATAAAAAACAAAAACAGGATCTTATCAGAAGGCATGAGGAGAGTGTAGCTAATAAAGACAACACACAATTTGGAAGTATCATTGATAATTCAAAAATACCAGAAGGAATTGGATTTTGGAAGTGTAGTTTCGCGGACCATAGTATTGATTACATTCCATTTGTTGCTGGACCGAATATGCCAAAGCTTTTTGAGAACGATAAGAAAAAAGCTATCAAGGAAGGTGAATTCATCTGGTCTGTGGATCTGTGGACTCATGGGCGTGTTGGTGTACAAGAGTATCCTTATGTATGCCCAGCAAAGACCAATGGAGAACCTTGCCCGATCTGTGAACATTTACAGCAGAATAGGGATACCTATAGTAAAGAAGAGTATGGTAGGATTAGCGCAACAAGACAGACAATACATCTTATTTGGTGCCATGATAACTCTGAGGAAGAGGCGAAAGGTATTCAACTATGGCAGATAGCCTATTATTTTATGGAGAAAACCTTAAAAGGAATTGCTGGGCAAGGCAAAGGTGGGGGAACCAACCCTTATTTTGATCCTGATATTGGTAAAAAGGTTGCTTTTACAAAAGAGGGTAGTGGTAGTAAATGGAAATTTCTATATCATGCATTTGTTGATCGTGATGAACCCATTCCAGATAAAATTCTCGATCAGGCATTTTCATTGGATTCAGTGGTAAAATATGCTTCATATGATGAGATCCATGAGGCATTTTATGGTGCTCAGCATGATGGTGGCCCTGTTGGAGAAACAGGTACAAGTGAAACGCCATTTGAACAAGAACCTGCTCCTACTGATGCAGAACCTATTACCACAGAAGGGGAATTTGCACCAGATGCATGCCCTGTTGATGGTGAATTTGGTGTTAATTTTGATGAATTTGAACAGTGCGAGGGCTGTGTTAATTGGGATAACTGTTTTGTTGCTAATCAGAAAATGCAGGAACCTGATCCAGAGCCTCCGCCTGAGTCAGATCCAGAACCCGCAACACAAAGAGCACAGTTAAGAACTCCAAAAAAGACAGAAGCCGAAAAACCAGCCCCAATCAAAAAATCTATTAAACGTAGACGATAGCTTGTTAAACCACTTGCCCTTTTGGGCGAGTGGTTTATGGGGGCGATAAATGAAAAGGAAAACAATAATGGAAACAGCAGAACTAAAACATTTCCAAACTGCAAAAGAAATATTAGATGGGCAAATCATTGGGGCAGTTGCAGAATTCAAGAGAGCAGTACCAGATTGTAGATTAAAAGGTATTGATATAATAATGAAGGGTGAGGAAGACGGTCTTTTTGATGAGATAGGAGACACAATAGATAAAGTCAGAGTAATTATTGAGGTGGTGTAGTATGCCAAAGAAAATAACTAAAAAGTCTGATACAGAACAAATCAAAGCAAGGGCAAAAGCTAAACCAGAACCTATTCAAGTGACACCAAATGAAGGTGATTTTGGAACTGTGGTATCAACAGGATCAACCTTGCTTGACTTAGCAATTTCAGGTGGTAGGATTAGAGGTGGTGGAATACCAGTGGGCATCTTGCTTGAAATATACGGGCCTAGCCAAGTTGGGAAGACAGCCCTACTTGCGGAGATATGTGCTGATGCCCAAGCTAAAGGAGGTAATGTAAAATTCCTTGATCCAGAGGGCAGGCTTGATAGAGAATACTCTCGTATTTATGGAATGGAACTTGATAAAAAAAACTATCATGTGCCTGATACTGTCAATGAAGTATTTACCCATATTTTAAAGTGGAAGCCAGATACTCCAAAAGAAAACAGTGTTAATGTAATTGCTACAGATAGTCTTGCGGCACTTAGTTCAGAGCTTGAAATGGGTGATACTGGTGATAAAATGGGTATGAAGATAGCTAAGGACTTCAGTCAAGGCTTGAGGAAAACTTGTAGGTTAATCAAAAGAAATAATTTTATCATTGCCTGCTCTAACCAAATCCGGGGAGGTACGTCAGGAGAAACTACATCTGGTGGCAAAGGAATACCCTTTTATGCGTCACTTAGAATTCGAATAGGACCACCAGCGCAGAATAAATATCTTACAAAAACAAAGACAATACACGGAGTAGAGCATAAAAAGATTTTTGGAATCCAATCTCATTGCGTTGTTAAAAAAACAGTTGATGACCCATACAGAACAGCAAATGTCTATATTGTATTTGGGGTAGGTATTGATGATATTCGTGCTAATTTGGCTTATCTTAAACAGATGACAAAAGCAGATAAATATATTGCAGTTGATAAAGAGTTTGGTAGAATGGATACAGCAATAAAGTATATTGAAGATAACAACCTTGAACTTGAATTGAAAGACCAAGTAATTGATTTATGGGAAGAAATTGAAAATGAATTCAAAGTAGACAGAAAACCAAAAAGGAGGGGGATTTAATATATGCTGAAAATGGCGATAACTGCTGTATGCGAGAGATGCGGTGATGAAAAAGAAGTAACGGTTGATGTGTATAGCGGACAAAACACATTTAGGATATCTGATTTATTGAAGGCGGGCACACAGCAACTAATCGAAGGAAAAGGAATGTGTTCTGAATGTGTCGCCAAATACAATAAACTAATAGAAAAACAAAAGAAAGAATTAGCTGATTTTGTTGGGGAAAAGAGGGTAAAAAATGCTAAGCAACAAACAAGTCAAAAAAATTCTGGATAAAATTGGGTGGCCAGCAATAATTGATGCTGTTGAAGAAACCTTTATAGAAGAGGCATATGGGTACACGGAGTCACCAGCTAAAATTATTATGCACTTAGAAGGCACACTTAATGACTATCGTGTGATGCCCTCAAGGATGAACAAATATCCTTATTGTGGCACCAAAATCATTGCTGCCTGTGGTGATAACCCAAAAGTAGGATTGCCTTTAGCAAGAGGTGTTTATATTTTAAATGAGAGCACTCACCAAGATACTGTGATGATTTGCAGGGCGGAAGCGCTTACTGCCTATAGGACAGCTGCAGCAACTGCAGTGGCTGTCCAACACCTTGCAGAAAAAGATAGTAATATACTTGGTATTATTGGGTGTGGGGTACAAGCGTACTCTCATATACCAGCTATTGAAGCAATTCATAATATCGGAGAAATTCTTGTATATGACACCGATGTTGATAAACAAATGGCTATGGTTAATGCTTTTTCGAATGTTTATGCAGAAGGAAAAAAAGGTGTGTTTAAATATGCAGACATTATTGTTACTCTGACCCCAACAAGAGAACCGCATATATTTAAAAAGGATATTGCCCTACACAGAGAGCAGTTAATCTGTGCTGTTGGAGGGGATTCAGATAAGAAGATCGAGATTCATCAAGAGATATTGCCTTTCGTTGATCATTTTTGTGATAGCTATGAACAGGTGGCACATACAGGAATGGCGCATAGGGCTTTTGAAGAAGGATTAATAGAGGCAACTGACCTTAAATCTCTTGGAGATTATATGGTAGGTAAAGTAAAATTAGACAATGAGAAAGTCAAAATGTTTCTGTCTACAGGTGTCGCGCTGGAGGACCTTGCTCTGGCAAGACTTGTGTATGAGAAAAGGAAATAAATAATGAAAGTATACGAAAAAGAATTTACAATACCACAGGGTGATTTATATCACATCCAAGAGTGTGTGTACACTAATATAACAGAGGGCGAGGCACCCATCCGCTTTGTTATAACGGAAAATAAGGACGAGGTATATAAATGTGAAGTTGGGGTTGTTGAGCCATACACACAATGGTATGATCCGATAAATATATTCGCTTTCAACAGGAAAAGAATCAAGAAACAAGATACATTTAATGTTGCCCTGCTAATTCCAACAGGTATTGGGGCAGAAATTGGAGGGCATGCTGGAGATGGAAATCCAGTAGCAAAACTCTTAGCAGCATCGTGTGATACTTTAATCACACATCCAAATGTAGTGAATGCCTCTGAAATTAATGAGTTACCTAACAATGGGTTATATGTTGAAGGTAGTATACTAACTAGAATGCTAATGGGGCAAATAGGGTTAAGAAAAGTAATAAGCAACAAAATATTAGTTTTGGTTGATAAACACAAAGATCAGATTATTAATGATATGGTAGTTAATGCCGTATCTGCCGCAAGAGCAACATTAGGTGTGGAATGTGACGTAACTTTTTTAGATAAAACAGCAAAAGGGAGTGTTGAGTTTTCACCATCAGGTAGGGCAGCAGGTAAAATAGATAACTTAGAAAACATACTTAATGTAATCAAAGAGAACAAAAACAAGTATGATGCCTTTGCGCTGTCAACTATTATTGATGTGCCTATTAATTTCTACAAAGATTATTTTGAACATGACAAAATAGGTGTTAATCCATGGGGTGGATATGAAGCTATGCTGACACATAGTATAGCTGAATTATTAAATGTTCCTTGTGCCCATGCGCCAATGATGAGTAAGCTACAAATAAAAGATTTGGAATATGGTATTGTTGATCCAAGGAAAGCACCAGAAGTGCTATCAACAACATGGCTGTACTGTATTATTAAAGGGCTACATAAAAGCCCGCAAATAGTTAAACGAGAGGAAGGCATTAACGTAGATGATATTTCGTGTTTAGTTATTCCAGATGGATGTATTGGACTACCAACATTAGCCTGTATTGAAAGTAAAATTCCTGTTATCGCTGTTAAGGGAAACCATAATATCATGAAAAACGATCTTACAGAATTACCATTTGCAAGGGGTGGTTTAATTAAAGTTAACAACTATTTAGAAGTGGCTGGTGTATTAACTGCAATGAGAGAAGGCGTTTCATTGGAATCTGTACAACGCCCAATAGAAAAAACGAGGATAATATAGTTTTCATTATAAAAATATAAAATGAATAATAAGAGGAGTAAATTTAATGGCTGAATTATGTGAAAATGCATTACAAGTAGCACAAAGCAGGTATTTTATGGAGGGGGAAAATTGGGAAGACTGTTGTAGAAGAGTTGCCATAGCTATAGCTAAAAATGAAAATAAGGATAATGAAGAAATCTGGAGAGATAAGTTCACTGAAATGATCTTTGACCTGAAAGCAATACCTGGAGGTAGAATATTAAGGAATGCTGGCAGTAGACTAAACAAGATATTTAATTGCCATGTTCTTGAGTTGGCAGATTCTATAGAAAGTATAGGTAGATTTCTGCATATGGCTCTAGTTCTTAATGCAGAAGGTGGTGGTGTGGGGTGTAACCCACAGCTAAGACCTGAAGGCGCTATAATAAAAGGCAAAGGCGGAGAAAGTACAGGGGTAATTAGTTTCTTAAAAGCTATAAGTACTGTGCTGAATACTGTAGAATCAGGAGGGAACCGTCGCTCAGGCCTCCTTCCTATATTAGATATCTCACACCCAGAGACTGAGGAATTTATAAAAGTGAAGAGTAATCTAGATTCTCTCAACAATTTTAATATCTCTGTTGGGGTAACAAATGAATTTTTGGATGCTGTGGAACAGAAAGCTAAGTGGACCTTCACTTTTGCTGGGGAGGAGTATGGACAGGTATGGGCGGCAGATATTTTTGATAAGATTATAGCCAACATGTTGATTAGTGGTGAACCTGGAATTATTAATTTGGATAAGATGAGAACTAACAACTCTTGGTACTTCTCACCTATTGAAGCAACGAACTTGTGCTCAGAACTTAATCTATCCAAAAATCAAAGCTGTTCGCTTGGCAGTTTAGTATTGCCATCGTTTATAACAGCTAATGGCAATACAAGATGGGAAGAGCTTGCAGATACAATACAGACATTAGTGCGTTTTTTAGACAACACTTTGGATGTGAATAACTATTCATTCCCTGAAATGTATGAAGCTACACAATCTTGTAGAAGAATTGGGATAGGTGTTATGGGACTTGGGGACTATCTCTTTAGCAAAAAAGTTAGGTATGGTAGTTCAGCAGGATTGGATAAGACAGAAGAACTTGTTAAATTCATGCGTAATGAAATATATAAAGCCAGCATAGAATTAGCCAAAGAGAAAGGGCCATTTCCAGGATTTAGTGAATGGCCTTATACTAAAGCTAAGTTTATTAAGAAACTACCTGCAAGAATTAGAATGGACATAAAAAAGTATGGAATTAGGCAATGCACTAGCATGGCTTTTATGCCCGCTGGAACCATCAGTTTGATAGCTAATACAACTAGTGGAATTGAACCTTTGCCTATGAAAGCATACATTAGAAAGGATAGGGTGGGAGAAAGAGTTTACATACACCCTACATATAAAGAGTTATTGCTTAACAAAGAGGAGATTCCAAATTATTTTGTAGATGCATTTGATTTGTCGCCAGAAAACCATTTTGAGACTACAGTTTCCATTCAACGATTAAATGATTCTTCTATATCAAAAACTCAACTTCTACCAAAGGGCACAAAACACGAACAGTTGAAAGAATGGATATTAGAATATGCAAGGGATCTCGTTGGTATAACAGTGTATGTAGATGGGAGTAGGAAGGACCAAATTCTTAACAGGCTAACTAAAAAGGAGGCACTTAAACATATAAACAAAGAAACAGAAGACTCACTGACGGTTGAAGATGTACAATGTGCTAGAGGAACTTGTGAACTTTAAATATAATTTTTTCATGTAATTTCCCTAAAAGTGTGTTATAATAGAAGATAAAAAGGAGGAACCAAAATGGGTCAGAGCATTAGTACGCGAGAAAAACTTTTTATTCTTGAATTAGCTATAAGTAGGTCAGAGTATAAAGAGGAGAGACGCCCAGTTAAAGAGATTTACAAAGAGATGCTTACTCTTATTGTAAATGAAGAGTAATATGAATAGCCCTACATTAATAATAGATTCATATGCTATTTGTCATCAAGTTAAGTACACTATTGGGGATCTCTCTTACGAGGAACAGAAAGTTGGTATAATTTTTGGATTTCTTAGACATATACTTTCATTAAGTAAACAATTTGACACAAATAAATTCCTGTTCTGTTGGGATTCAAAAAAGAGTTTCAGAAAAGATATTTACCCAACATACAAAGAAAACAGAAGGAAAGAACAAACACCGGAAGAGCAACAGCTATATAAAATAGCATTCAAACAGTTCCATGAGTTGAGATTAAAAGTACTACCTAAATTTGGATTCAAAAATAACTTTATTCAGACTGGTATGGAGGCTGACGATTTAATAGCCATCATCACACAGAATTATGACCAAGAATTAGTCATCATTTCTGCTGATCAAGACTTATACCAACTATTATCACCAAATGTAAGTATGTATAGTAGTAAAGGCAAAAAATTGACAACAGAACAGTCTTTCACTGAAAAATATGATATAACACCAAAAGAATGGGTTACTGTAAAACAAGTAGCTGGTTGTAATACAGATAATGTTAAAGGAATCAAAGGTGTTGGTGAAAAAACAGCCATAAAATACATAAAGAATAAACTTGGAAAACATACAAAAACATACAATAGTATTGTATGTGGGGATACAATCATTGAAAGAAATGAAGCATTAGTGAAATTACCGTTTAAAGGAACCAAAACACCTAAAATTAAACAAGATGGACCATTTTACTTAGCTAATTTTATAGAACTAACTGATCAATATGGATTTAGGAGTATGCAGCAAATAGAAACGTTGAACTCTTGGATTACGCAATTTGGGATGGTGTAAATATGTTTGTAATACGGGATCTAATTGATAGTGGGCTTATAGCATTATTTGAGGATTTAGATGCAATTAGAAAGGGAACTCTACCAGCACTTCAAGGGGAAACAGATTGTGATGGGATGAAAGTTGGAGTTTATTTAGTATTAGATCAAGAGGAACGTTTAAAAAAAGAAAAAGAAAAAATTAGCAATGGGCTGAAAATTAAAAAATAAAGCTTGACATCTCTAAAAGGAATATGTTATGGTAATGACAGTCGAAGTATCAACACAGAAAGAACTACAGCCTGAGAATCCATATATTGTGAGATATATGGGAGTTGTTGATAACTCCGACTATTCTCGGGCTTTTCTTTTTGGAGGTAGTAAGATGGAATATTTATGTGAATGTGGGTGTGGTAAGGAAGTTAAATGGGATAAATGGAAAAAGAAGTGGAATAGGTTTTGCAAAGGGCATTCTGCGCGATTACCTGAAGTTAGAGAAAAATTAAGGGAGGCAAATCTTGGTAAAAAGCATTCTAAAGAAACAAAACAAAAATTAAGGGATATAAATCTCGGGAAGAAATATTCTGATGAGACAAAGCAAAAAATAAGTATTGCATCTAAAGGTCGAAAACATTCAGAAGAAACTAAAGCAAAAATGTCTGAAATTGCTAAAAACAGAACTAAAGAGACATTACAAAAAATAGCCGAAGGTCTTAAAGGAAGAACACTCTCTAAAGAAACGAAAGAAAAAATATCACAATCTAAGAAAGGACAAAAACCATGGTGTACTGGAAAGAAACTTACAGAGGAGCATATTTTAAAAAGAACAATTAGTCGTATTAAATGCAGAACAGGAGAAAATGGATATTGTGATCAATGGTATGATTTTGAATATCGTAATGATCTTAGAAAGGTAGCCTGTGAAAAATGTGGGATAACTAATATGATGAGTATTCATTTATTTGGGAATATGTTGTCTAATCATCATATAGATGGTAATAAACTAAATTGTCACCCCACTAATTTTAAAACACTTTGTATGAGTTGCCATCCAAAAGTACACTGTAATGGGGGATAGAAAATGACAAAAAAGAAAAAGCCAATATCAATAGCAAGTAGAAAAGCTAAAGCACGGGTTGCTCAGAATTGGGCAGCAAAAAAAATAGCTAGTTTATTGGGGGTAGACTGGGGCAAAGACTGTGTTGTTGCACCTAGAGAAATGGGGCAGTCTGGTGTTGATGTACGATTAGTTGCAGATGCAAAAGACGATTTCCCATGGTCTGTTGAAGTAAAAAATCAAGAAACGTGGAATGTACCTGCTGCAATACGACAAGCTAAAGATAATCAAATGAATAGTACAGATTGGTTGGTTGTTATGAAAAAGAATCAACATGACTATGTTGTTGTGCTGGATGGAGATGTGTTCTTTGATTTACTCAGACTAATACCAGGAAGGAGAAAGGGGAGATGAAAAAGAAACTAAGAGAGAAAACAGCGCGTAGATGGTTGAGAAGAAATGCATGGAAAATCTATAAAATGGAATTGGGGATAGGGCCAGAAAAGCATAGTTGTTTCCATAAACAAATGATTTTGTGCCAGAAATCGTTGGAGGCTAAGTAATGT
>Ga0208904_1002862_pt1 | contig 10564 bp, 5 predicted proteins | sample AntAceMetag02UKB_FD_184774 | JGI IMG/M metagenome (GOLD analysis project Ga0208904, IMG submission 184774) | Saline lake microbial communities from Ace Lake, Antarctica - Antarctic Ace Lake Metagenome 02UKB (SPAdes) (version 2) | ecosystem: Environmental > Aquatic > Non-marine Saline and Alkaline... | reverse complement strand
GACATAAGTTTACCATAAGCAAGATCTGCAGGCTCCCAAAAGCCAACATAGTTACCAAGGCTCTTAGACATCTTCTGTATACCATCAAGACCTTCTAATATTGGCATGGTCATAATAACCTGAGGTTCTTGATCATATTGTTCTTGCAAAAAACGTCCCATCAAAAGATTAAAGGTCTGGTCGGTTCCACCAAGCTCAACATCAGCATTAAGCTCAACAGAATCATACCCCTGCATTATTGGATAAAAAAGTTCATGAAAACCAATAGACTGTTTTTCCTTTAAACGCTTTGCAAAATCTTCTCGTTCTATAAGGCGTGCAAGAGTAACTTTAGCACCTAACTTAACAACATCTTCAAAAGATAATTTCGATAACCACTCAGAGTTATAACAAACTTTAGTTTTATTAATATCAAGAATCTTGCCTACTTGATGTAGATAGGTTTCAGAATTGATTTTGACCTGTTCAAGAGAAAGTGGTGGCCTAGTTTTTGATTTGCCTGTGGGATCACCTATTCTTGCAGTAAAATCTCCTATCAAAAATATAACTTCGTGTCCAAGATCCTGGAATTGTTTTAACTTACTTAAAACAACCGCATGTCCCAAATGCAAATCTGGAGCTGTTGGATCCATACCTAGTTTTATTTTTAAAGACTTACCCTTTGAAAGTTTCTTTATAAACTCATCTTCTGGTGAAACCTGAACTGTACCACTCTTTAAAATTTCTAAATCCTGCTTCAATTTATTATTCATAACACTCTCTCTAACCTAAAAGACTAAACTTTTTAAAAAATTATAAACCAAGAATATAAGTTTTATTAGCCATTCTCTACTAAAAGGCATCAAAAACAAAAATATAAGAATAAACATAGAATATCGATAAAGCCAAACAACAACGTTGGGAAACCTTTTATAAAGCAAAGCTATTATTAAATGGCTGCCATCCAAAGGTGGAATAGGCAAAAGATTAAAAACCCCAAGCATTACATTTATGTATGCCGTAAGCTCAAAAACTTGCATAAACGTACTTGTAACAGATACTGAAAAATAATTAATAGGAAAATATTTTATCAAGATAAAAAACAAAATAGCTAAGATAAAGTTTGCGCAAGGACCTGCAAAAGCTGTAATGATTGAATATAATCGCGGATACTTAAAGTTTCGCATATCGAATTGAACAGGCTTGGCCCAACCTATCCTGAAAAGTAATAAAAAAAGGGTGCCCATTGGATCTAAATGAGCCAAAGGATTTAAAGTTAAACGACCCATTTTCTTGGCTGTGTCATCCCCCAATAAAGTTGCTGCTAAAGCATGTGCAAATTCATGAAAAGATAAGGCTATTAAAAATGCAGGAAAAATTATTGCTGCACTTGCTAAAAAATCAATAATTGCTTTGCTATCCATTATAAACCCCTTGTATTAAAACGCTTAAAAAACTAAAAATAACAATCCTAGTTTTACAAAAAAGCATATTATAGACAAAAATCTAAAAAATAAATTACTGATACCAGGCAATACAAATAATGCCAAAACAATATAAATAGAGTAATTATGTAACCATGCAATCACATTGTGACAAGATTTAGGCAAAACAAACTCTAATAAACGTCCCCCATCAAAAGGTGGAATAGGAATTAAGTCTAAGACTCCAAAGAAAATCGATAACTCTATCACAGCATTAAAAAGTTCGCCTAAAGACAATATCGCATAACCTGGCAATAGGACAAATGGAAAATATTTAAAAACATATAAAAATAGTAAAGCTAAAATAAAATTACCAAATGACGGAGCCAAAGTTGTTAAAATTACTCCCAAGCTATAATTTTTGAATTTAGATTCATTAATTGGAACAGGATTTTTCCATCTAACTCCAAGAAGAACTAAAAATATAAATAATAGTGATCTAGGAAAACCACCTAAAAGTAATCCCCCAACTATTACTAAAACAAATAATCCTATAGATAACCCAAAAAAATTTATATGTACTATAGGATTTAATGTCAAAAAGCCTTCATCTTGCGCTGTATCATCACCCATAAGTTTCGCAACCCAAGCTTTAAAAAAACCTCTAATAGTAAAAGCCAATAAAAAAGCTGGAAATATTATAGCTAAGTAACTTAATAGATCCACAAAAGAATTTTGCATAAAACCCTCTCTTTTAAAATTTAAACATAACTAAATAACTCATATATAATAACAGTTTTTACAAATAATTAGCAATACACACGACTAACAGGTTCACTTATTTTTATTTTGTAATAAACTCTTTAAGTAATGTTACTAATCAAAAGAGAAAGGGAGAAAAGTTATGGCCAGAACTACATCCAAAGGTTCTAAAAGTTCTAATAATTCTATTGAAAAACTAACTCTATTACAAAAAATTATACCCCCTGCGATTTTAACTTTTTTAACAACACTATTTTACTATCCTTCATTAAAATACCCATTTCAGTTTGATGATATAGCAAATATCACCAAAAAATTTGTTATTCGTATGGACAAACCCCTAGAGCGCTGGCACTCTCACTCCAGATGGATGAGCGACTGGTTGAATAATATTAATTATAGAATTGGGCTTTTTGATCCATTTTATTACCGTAGTTTTAATTTGATAATACATATATTATCGGGACTAGCCTTATTTTATTTAGTCCTAGATTTGTGTCGCTTTTTAAATAAAAAATCATTTTTACATAGCAATGCACTGTTTATAGCATTTGCTACAGCGGGCTTATTTTTACTGCATCCAGTACAAACCCAAACAATCTCTTACGTAATTCAAGCAAGACTAGAAGGCTTGGCGACCCTGTTTATACTTACAACTATTTTGCTTTTTGCAAAAGCATTCAAAACCCAGAATCTTGCATACAGAATTTCATTGCTATCTTTAAGCATGCTTGTAGCAATCCTTTCTTGCGGAACAAAAGAAATTATTGTTGTAACACCATTTCTTATAATCTTGGTAGACTGGTTCTTTATCTCACAAAGCAAATGGACTAATTTTAAAAAACGCTTTTACTGGTACATGGGTTTTGCCTCTATTTTTACAGTTATATTATTTAGATATATAGACTTCAATTTCTTCAAACAAGCTATATCTCTAAGTTTAACCACTGGCAATAATAGGGGTAATATTATAACCCACAATGCATATGATATGATCACCGCACCACATTTTTTAATTTCACAATTTAAAGTTTTATTGCACTATATCACAATGTTTGTCTGGCCATTTAATATATGCGTAGAATATGACTGGAAACTTTGTGATAGCTTCTTTGATGCAGATTCTTTTTTCCCTTTTTTGGCTGTATTAGGAATGTTTGCAGCAGCTATCTATAGCTTAGTAAAAAGAAAATTTACATTTTTTGCATTTGGACTTTTCTGGTTTTTAATTTCCGTAGCACCAAGAACAAGTATCATTCCATCTCCAGAACTTCTTTGTGACTATAAAACCTATCTAGCTTCAGCCGGTATAATGTTTATATTAGGGACACTATTCGTTTATCTATTGAAACTCGCAATAAGTCATGTAACTAATATTAAACATATTCTTCCCATTAATATGTATAATCAGCAATTAGCATTTTTGTTAATTTTGATTCTACCAATTGGGTATAGTGCCCTCTCTAGAAATAAAGTCTGGGGCTCTTCTTCTGCTTTCTGGCAAGATATAGTTGATAAATCACCATTAAAAGCTCGCGGACATAATAACCTAGGTGTAGCCTTATGCGAAGAAGGGGTAGTAGATAGTGCAATAGACCATTACAAACGCGCCATCCAGCTAGATGCACACTATGCAGACCCATACAGCAATATAGGTGTAGCCTATTCTATGAAAAACGAAATCGATAAAGGTATTGCAGCATTTAAAGGCGCAATAAATATTCATCCAAACTATCCAGAAGCCTATAACAATATAGGCACCCTCTTACTAAAAAAACAAAATTATGTTGATGCTGAAAAAGCATTAAACCATGCGATAGAACTAAGACCTTACTACGGCAAAGCTTTCTATAATTTAGGCAGACTATATGTAGAAAAGAAAGATGACGCAACCGCATGGCAATACTTCAAGAAGGCAACGCAAGGAGATTTAGACACTCCTGAAGGATTCTTCACCCTAGGTCAAATGAGTATAAGATTAAAGAAATTTGATGAAGCTGTTACTGCTTTTGAGACCATCATTAAAAAAGGACTTACAAATCCCCAAGTTCTATTCAACCTTGCAAACTCATATTTTATGACAAAAGAATATGACAAAGCAGAAAATATATATAAAAAGCTAACTCTAGATAATCCATTAGAACCAAAATACTTATTTAACCTGGGCGAGGTTTTATTTTCAAAAAATAATTTTGAAGAAGCATTAGAACTCTTTAAAAAAGTTACAACGCTTCCACAAACATTAGCTCAAGCTCACTTCAGAATCACTAACTGCTTTGAACAATTAAAAAAATATGATGAAGCAAAAAATTATTTAAACGATATAGTTGCTTCACAAGCGCCTGAAGATTTCAAAAGTGCTGCAAAACAGGAACTGGTAAGGCTTGATATGCAAGAAAAACTAAACGCTAATAATAATAGTATAAAGATGAGTGAGCTCAAAGGATACTTGAACAAAATGTCTAGCGCTGAAAACACAACAGAGGCTCAAATAAACGCCTAATTAAAATAATTTGGGGAAAGTAAACAATGACAATTAATAAAGCTTGTCAAAATGTTAAATACTCTTGGTGGCAATATCTTTTGCCACCATTCTTACTGTCTATAATTACAACAATATTTTATTATCCATCACTAATATATGGCTTTTTTTTTGACGATCTACCTACGATCACTAAAAATATTGGTATTATAAATGGTTCACAATTCTTATCTTTTGATTTTTTTAAGAATAATAGATGGATCTCTAGATGGCTTAATAGCCAAAGCTACCGATTATGGCAAGAAAACCCTTTTGGTTATAGAGTAGTAGATCTTATACTGCATCTATCCATTGGAATATTAATTTTTTTCTTAACATTAAAACTCTTAAATCTTTTAAAAGAAAAATCTTTTTTAAAAGAAAACGCCTATCTAATAAGCATTATAACTTCTGGATTGTTCTTACTGCACCCTGTTCAAACACAAACAGCAACCTATATTACACAAATGCGTCTTGAAGGAACAGTCACACTATTTTCTTTTCTTGTATTAATAACTTTTGCTTATGCGGTACTAACAAAAAACATATATATAAAGACATTTTTATATTTATTATCTTTTACATTCACTAGTTTTGCCGCAGGCACAAAAGAAATAATTGTAGTCTTACCGTTCCTAGTCTTATTAATAGATTGGTTTTTTATTGCTCAAGGTGACTTTAAAAAAATATTATCAAGAATTTTGATACATACCATTTTTTTTGTAACTCTTTTTGGAACACTTTCTAACTTTGGAATCAAAACAACAAGAATCATTAAAGAAGCACCCAAAACAGAACTTGCAAATCACAGAGGCAACACAATAACAGAAAAAATTACAGACAAAATAACAATGCAACCGTACTTTATCTCACAATTTAAAGTAATATTACACTATATAACAATGTTCTTCTGGCCATTTGGTATAACTTTTGATTATGGCTTTGTTTTATCGAGAAGTTTTTGGGCCCCAGATGCTGTATACCCCTTTATAGCATTAATGCTAATACTAATCTCTGGTCTATTTTTATTCATACAAAATAGAAGTAACTTTGTTAGTTTTTCTATCGCATGGTTCTTTGCATGCGTATTACCAAGAGCATCAATAGTACCATCGACGGAACTTGTTTGTGACTATAAAACCTACCTTGCATCTTTTGGAATTCTTTTCTTTATTGCAGTGCTCGCAACAGGTATAATAAAATTTGTACCCCAAAAGATAAAAATACAAGAGTTTGCCCTAACAGCTCTTATTATAATAGCTGTTGGCGTTGCAACACAAAAACAAAATTTAATATGGAGTAGCGAGCTTGCCTTCTGGAAAGATGCAACAAAAAAAACACCTGGCAAAGCAAGGCTTTATAACAACTATGCCGTTGCATTAGCAGATTTGGGACAAACAGATAGAGCTATAAAAGTATATAAAAAAGCATGTAGGCTTGATCCTAATTATGCAGAACCTGTCATAAATCTGGCTTTCCAATATCAGGCAAAAGGAGAACAAACAATAGCTTTGCAATATTATGGCAAAGCATTAAATATGCAAGAAATGCATCCTGAAATGTATCTAAATTTGGGAGTGCTACATTATCATGCCAAGAATTATGCACCTGCAACATCCTGCTTCAAAACAGCTATACAACTAAAACCATACTATAGCTTGGCCCATTATAACCTATCCAGAATCTATATAGAACAGAACAACCTAGAACTAGCAAGTAACCATTTAGAACAGGCATATAGGGGAGACCTAAAAGATATAGAGTTTTATTATCTACATGGCTCCATAAACTATCAGCTACAAAGACTTGATAAAGCAATACCTAGCTTAGAAGTTGTAGCAAAGAATCGGCCTAACTATAAAAATACGATATCTCTGTTAGCAAATTGTAACTACCAAAAACACGATTATAAAAAAGCCAGCAACTATTTTGGCCTAATTTATAGCCAAAACAAAAGTAACTTAAACGCATATAACTTTGGCCAAACTTTACTAAATTCGGGAAATCCTGAACAAGCTATCACATTATTTGAACAATGCGAATCAGACTTAAATAACTTTCCATACGCAGCACTACACAAAGCCAATTGCCTTACACAAGTAGGAAAAAAGGACGAGGCAAAAAAATACCTGCTCAATGTTATGCCAAAAATTAGTGCTGAACAAATAAAACAAGAGAGCCTGGAGTTTGCCAACACCATAAGCTAAAAATAATTTTTCTGTTATAATTATAAGGTTATAGTATGTGCTATGGCTTTATTTAAACAAAATAAATCTTATTAGAGAAGTGGATATGGATAAACGTTACGATCATTTAAAATTTGAAAAAGAAGCTAGAGAACTTTGGGAAAAAAATAAAATATATAACTTCAACCCGAGTAGCAAACAAGAAACATTTAGCATAGATACACCACCACCAACAATCTCTGGGACCCTGCACGCCGGCCATATCTTCTCTTATACTCATACAGACATTATAGCTAGATATAAAAGAATGCAGGGCTTTAATGTTTTTTATCCTATGGGCTTTGATGACAATGGTCTTCCTACAGAGAGATTTGTAGAAAAAACTCATAAAACAAAGGCCCACTTATTAAAGCGATCTGACTTTATTAAGCTATGCTTACAAGAAACTACAAATATAGAAAAAGAATTTGAAGCTTTATGGAAAAGCATGGGTCTGTCTATAGATTGGACAAAAACCTATTCTACAATTTCAGACAAAGTAAGAAAAATATCTCAATTATCATTTATAGAATTATACAAAAAAGATTTGATGTATCGCAAAAGCGAACCATCACTATATTGCACGACCTGTAGAACCTCTGTTGCGCAGGCCGATCTAGACGATACACAAGTTTCTACCAACTTTAATGATATAGAATTTGAAACTGAAGATGGTCAAAAGTTAGTTATAGCAACAACAAGACCGGAACTATTACCAGCATGTGTTGCTGTTTTCTATAACCCAAAAGATACAAGGTACCAAAATTTAGAAAACAAATTTGCTATAACGCCTATTTTCAATAAAAAAGTAAAAATACTGCCAGATGAAAAAGTAAGTATAGAAAAGGGCTCTGGCCTTGTTATGTGCTGTACATTTGGCGATCAAACAGATATCTATTGGCACAAAACTCACAACTTACCATTTGTTCAGGTTGTTGGCCAAGATGGAAAATGGACAGAAGCAGCCGGAATACTTGAAGGCTTAAAATTCCATGAAGCCAGAAAAAAAATCATAGAACTTTTAAAAGAAGCAAACAAGCTAATCTCCCAAAAAAAGATTACGCACAATGTTAATGTTCATGAACGCTGCAAACAAGAGATCGAATATCTCATCTTAAAACAATGGTTCATAAATATTCTCGATCACAAAGAAGAGTTTTTAGCTGCTGCTGACAAGATCAATTGGAAACCTCAATTTATGCAAAGTCGTTATCGGGATTGGGTAGAAAACCTAGCTTGGGATTGGTGCATCTCTCGCCAAAGATTTTACGGCGTTCCTTTCCCTGTTTGGCACTGCGAAGATTGCGATGAGATTTTACTACCAGATGAGAAAGATTTGCCAATTGATCCACAAGAGACTTCTTATCCTGGTGGGCAATGTGACAAATGTGGAAGTAAAAATATAAAACCAGACACAGACATCATGGACACATGGGCAACATCATCGCTAACACCTCAAATAAATCTTAATTGGCCCGAAGATGTCGCTGGGATTTCCCTTCCTATGGATTTGCGACCACAGGCACATGACATCATCAGAACATGGGCCTTCTACACAATCGTGAAAGCTCACTACCACAACAAACAGATTCCTTGGTCAAATATTGCCATCTCCGGTTATGTCACTGCCGATGGAAAAGAAAAGATTTCCAAGTCCAAGGGTAACGCTCGCCTTACACCAGAAAAATTGATGGAACAATATTCATCTGATGCTATTCGCTACTGGGCGGCACATGGCAAACTTGGAACAGATACAGCAATAAGTGAAAATCAATTTAAGATTGGAAGCCGGCTTGTTACAAAGCTTTGGAACGCTTTCCGCTTCTGCTCAGAACACATCCAAAATTATAATCCTTCGCCAAGGCTTCGGACCATAAACAAAAAAGAAGAGAATACTCCAAAGTTAAATGAACTCAATCAATGGCTTCTAGACAAGTTCAGCCAAGCTCTTTGTGAATACACAAAGCACTTTGAGGGTTATGACTACACACAAGCACTAATGGCAGCAGAAGAGTTTTTCTGGAATCATTTTTGCGACAACTATCTAGAATTGGTTAAAGATCAGTTTTTCAATCCAGATAAGTATGATACAGAAATCATAGATAGCACCAAGTTTACACTCTACGAGGTTGGCTTTGGTATTCTTCAACTTTTTGCACCATTTGTTCCTCATGTCACAGAGATCCTCTATCAAAATTTATTCAAAGAAAGTGAGGGTGTAGATTCTCTTCACAAAACAATTTTTAACAAAGAACGCTATGACTATCAATTCGAAGGCGCAGCAAAACTAATTGATGGAGTTGTAGAAATTGTATCTCAAGTTCGAAAGCTAAAAAGTGAAAATGCTATCTCTTTGAAAACAGAACTAGAAGAACTTTCTGTTTATGGGAAGGATCAAACATTGCTTGATGCACTAAGAGAACAAGAAGAGATCCTTTGCGGAGTTACAAAAGCGAAGAGGATTAACTTTATTGTAGAAAGCCTTGATAAGTCATCAATGACAAAAGATGGTGAAATTTGGACTGCAAAGATTTTGTTATAAAACGTATAAGTAAAAAAAAAGCAGGCTAGTTTTAGCTAGCCTGCCTAAACAACAGGTTGTGAAAATGGAGGTTAAAACAACCCGTTGTTTTAGCCCTGTTATTTTTTATTATTTTATTTAGTCTTCTTTTTTGTCGTCTAGAGTACTTTTTCCAAAAAATCTACCTATTCCTGGAAGATTACGCCCAACATCACCCCAAGTTTGTGGGCTTCCTTCTGATGATATTCCACCAGGTAAAGAACTTTGTATTTTTACTGGTTCAGCTTCTTCTTTTTTTCTTTTACGAGCCTCTCTACTTCTTTCGTTCCACTTATCAACATCTTCATCATCAGAATAAAGATCTTCTGGATCTGGTGGTAATATTTTGCGATATCTTCGCATAAATACTCTAATCTCTTTTAGTGTCTTCTTTGTTTCTTTATCCAAATCCTTTATGACATCAGAAACACTACCTTCTTGAGAGTTCTCATCTCCAACAAGTAAGCGATTTACTGTTGTATTTAGATTACCCAAAACTGCTCTAAGAGATCCTTCTCCTAGGTTTTCATCCGATCCCAAAAACTCATTTACTTTTCCTGAAAGTTGATGAATTTCTTTTTGAACATCTTGAAATAGACCGCGAATCGTTCCATCTTGAGATTGTTCTGCTGAATCTTCGCTTTCTTCCTTATCATCTATAAGATTAGAAAGACGACCAAGAGCACCATTAAGATCATAAATTGTTCTTCTAAGCGTTCCCTCTTGCCCCTCAACATTGTCATCAGAACCAACTACAGACTCAAGCGCTTTTGTAAAATCTTTTCGTACATTATCCATAGTACCGTTAAGGTCATGTATTGTTCTTCTAAGTGTGCCTTCTTGTTGCGAAACACCTTCATCAGAACCAATGATTGAGGCAAGTCCACCTTTAACGTCTTCTCTAACTTGACCCGCAGTTTCATTTAAATTTTTTATTGTTCCTTTAATTGTTCCACTTTCAGAAGAATCTCCATCAGAACCAATGATTGAAGCAAGTCCACCTGTAACGGTCTTACTGCTATCTATTACAGAGTTAATATTCGAGATTGTATAAGTCCCAGCAACCACTCCTGCCGCCCAAATAAATCTTTTA
>Ga0208904_1002860_pt1 | contig 10566 bp, 6 predicted proteins | sample AntAceMetag02UKB_FD_184774 | JGI IMG/M metagenome (GOLD analysis project Ga0208904, IMG submission 184774) | Saline lake microbial communities from Ace Lake, Antarctica - Antarctic Ace Lake Metagenome 02UKB (SPAdes) (version 2) | ecosystem: Environmental > Aquatic > Non-marine Saline and Alkaline... | reverse complement strand
GGCCCGGCTAGTTGTATCTCCTGGATGCCCAGAATCTTGCCCATGCCCGGAGAGAGTGTCATCTCCCCTGTTTTAAGGTTGGCACTTACCCCCCCGATATTGCCAATATACTCAGCCTGGCTTAGCAATACAGCCTGGGACTCGAATTTATCTTCCACTTCTCTCTGCCTGATTCTTTTTTCAATGTCCCCAGCTGTCAATTGCGCCATATTTTCGCTATTTTTGAGAGAAGTGTGCAAAGGTTTGTTGTTTCGATACGTTAGGCTAACGCTGTACAAATATCAATAGTTTTCTGGTGTAAACACCAAAAACACCTGTCCTTCATCAATATGTTATTACCCTGTAATAACAGGGTGAAGTCAGTTGATGATTGGATTTTGATAATGCTCAACCGTCTTCCAACGCAGAAATATGGTGAATGGTTACAAAAAGATTAATGAGGCCAGTCCCGACATTATTATTCTTCGCCGGATTTGGGGTGCTGTCAGCGATGCCCTGATGGGCACCTTCATACCTTACACCCAAAATTCCTGCTTGCTTTACCACTTCAAACTCAATACACTGAATCCGATTTCATTTGTAAAGGTTTCATTTACTTCAATTACTTAACCAAGGGGGGGGGACTATTCTCTCTTGAACCGTTATAAGTTTAATCTTACATGCTTAAAAGGAAACAGATGAATATGAATCGGACTTCACTATCACAATGTTTCTTGATACTCCTGCTGACTGTTATGATTTCGCTTTCAGGCTGCCAGTTAATTGAAGATGATTCAGCCACAGAACCTGTCTCAGTGGATCAACCGACTCCGGTATATCCTGAAGGCGGATTTGATGTTGAAATTAAACGAACCACTTACGGTATTCCCCATGTGACTGCTGACAATTGGGGAAGTTTGGGATATGGGCTTGCATATGCGTATGCCGAGGATAATTTCTGTTTGCTGGCCACAGAGATTGTCAAAGCCAATGGAGAATCAGCACGTTACCTGGAAGGTGATGACAAGGATCTAAATATGGATTTCCTTTTAAAATACATTAATGCGGATACAGTTGTTAAAGCGAAATTCTGGGATGAAATCCCAAATGATGTCAAGGAATTGATCTCTGGGTATACTGCCGGGTATAACCGCTATCTGACAGATACAGGTGCAGATAATGTGGCTGTTGAATGCCGGGGGGAGGAATGGATCAGGCCTGTTACAGAGCTTGATTTTGGGAAAGTCTGGCGAACAAAAATGATTATCGGTGGCTGGGGAGTTGCTGCAGACTATATTGTGGCAGCCGAACCGCCCGCAACATCCTCAGAATCTTCTCTGAAATCGGGATCTTCAGACCGGATAAACAGATCTCCGGTCTATTCCTCAGAAGAACTCGAGCAGATTAAGCATACGTTCAGTGATTTTGCAAAAAAAATCTTTCCGGATGAAACTGAACTCGGGAGTAACGCTTATGCCCTGGGGAGTGCCTTGACTGCCAACGGTAAAGGTATGTTGCTAGGTAACCCCCACTTTCCCTGGCAGGGATCTCGACGGTTTTATCAGGCCCACCTGACCATTCCCGGTACATATGACGCGATGGGCGCGCTTTTAAGTGGCTCACCCATCATCAATATTGGTTTTAACAAAGATCTGGCATGGAGTCATACAGTCTCGACCGGATCACGATTTACGCTGTTTGAGATTGTTCTGGATCCGGATGATCCTACCCGATACCAGAATTATGAGGGTACCTTTGATATGGAGACTGTTACCGTAACTGCAAAGGAAGTTGATACATCGGGCAGTCTTCAGGATCGCCAACATACCTTTTATATTGCCAATAATGCGCTGGTAATGGATCTAACCGTGTTAGGCTTACCAAACGGTCTGGGAGTCTGGAACGGAGAGGCCATGATCTTTGCCATGCGTGATGCTGTCATAGATAATGTCCGTGGATTGAAGCAGTGGATGCAAATGGGGCAAGCCACTACCATGGACGAATTCAAGACGGCCCTGGAAGCCGTTGGAATGCCCTGGGTTAACACAATTGCCGCTGACAGGGTTGGTAATGCGTTTTATGGAGATATCTCGACTGTTCCGAATGTATCAGTCGCTCAAATGGATTCATGTATTTCTGTGGTAGGAAGCCTCTTGACTGCAAACCGCTTTCCAACTCTGGATATTTCAAAACAAGGGTGTGACTGGGCTGATGATGACCCCTCGGGAGACAGTTACATGGGTTATGAAAACCTGCCCAAACTGACACGAGGTGACTATGTCGCAAATATGAACGACAGTTACTGGCTGAGTAATCCGAATGAACTGCTGACAGGGTATTCTCCAATTATCGGAAAAGAAGGTGTAGAGCAGTCCCTACGGACTCGCCTGGGATTTATCCAAATTGAAGAGCGGCTAACGATAGTCAATGATTTAGATAGTTCAGAAGAGTTTACGGTGCCGATTCTGCAGAATTTGCTTTATGGCAGCCGTGTTCTGAGTGCGGATATGGCTTTAGATGATATTAAAACGCAATGTGCGGGGTACCCTGCTGACACGTCTGCCGATGTGCTCGGCGCATGTGCTGCGCTCGACCTGTGGGATGGTACGAATAATCTTACCTATGGTGACACAACAACAGACAATGCAGCCTCTCATGTTTTTAAAGAAGTCTGGTCAAGCCTCTCGGATAGTGGTCTTGAGTGGGACACAGCTTTCGATGCTGCAGATCCCGTGAATACACCAGCCGGTTTTGACAGTACCGGAGACAAAGTACTCCAAGGGGCACTGGCAGCAAGTGCTCAATACTGGGCTGAAGAAGATGTCTCCATGGATGCACCCATACGCGACATGCAGAAATTCGAACGAGGCGGGGTCTCTATTCCAATACATGGCGGGTCTATCCCTGGATCTTTCAGTATTTTCTCGTTAAATCGAACATCCGGCAATATTCATGGAAATAGTTATATCCAGATAGTGACCTGGGATGAGACTGACTGTCCGGATGCTTATGGAATATTGACCTATTCCCAATCCACGGACCCATCTTCCGATCATTTCGCTGATCAAACGGCATTATACTCAACTAAAGGTTGGAACGATTTTCCATTCTGTAGTGATGATGTCAGCAGCAACCAGATCGGCACAACTTTGGAATTGACCGCACAACCCTGACGGTTATGCGAAAGATGGTTCCAGAAGGACACAATGTCCCAGGATTTCACACAAAGCTCTCCCATCCCAGGGAGAGCTGGAAGAGGAGCCCTGCAGTTGAGCAAGGGTTCAACAAAGCGGTGGGTTTTAATGGGCAAATTTAAGCATAAAAATACTATCACTTCAGTGGCGTGTCTGTCGTCAAACCGGCCGCTCTGTTCTGCTTTTTCCAGTACTGTTTATAAACAAAACCAGGGCTATTCTCAACGGGAGAGTTCTGGTACTCCTTGATCCACTGGTCAGTCATCTCTCTGCTGCTTTGAAACGCCTCACGGGTCAGATCAAAAAATCGATCTGCTCCCTGTGTTCTTGCCCGTTCAATGAAGGAGGTCTCCAGCTGGTCGCGCTCTATAGTATATTTGTTGTGCCTGGCAGGAAAATCGTTGAGGATACTTCTGTGGAGTGCTTCATGTTGCCACCAAAGTGTGGCCGGGTCATACGTTCCCCCTGGTGGAGGTCCCAGATCGGGCAGGATATTTTCTCCGAACCGAATCGGTTTGAATATACCGGTGCAGGGAGTAGATGTGCCGGTGGCCCAGAAGATGTTGCCCTCCGTTTTAAGGTGGGCCACCAATGAACCCGTAGAATTTCCGTTCCGGCTTAACCCGTTGGCCGCATGCATGCAGATAGTGTTGATCAGAAAATGGGAGTTCGGTCTGTATGTTTCATTTCCATGATCTCGCAGAATATTGAAAGCCTTTGGAATATCGAACTCACCAGTAGAGCCGTTCAGCATTTCAAAGGAACGGCTTTGTCGTTTGCGGCAAGCCGAAAAGGTGGTATAAAACCAGTCGGAATAGCACCGAGCAAAATCAAAGGGTTTCCCCTTTTTCAGCCAACCCTTACTCTGGGCAGTACTAACCAGTTCTGGATGGCTCCGGTCAAATTCCTCCCCGATGGTCAGGCCGTTACTGATGCTGTATGCATCCTTTACTTCCAACGCTGCCCAAAGATGACCAGCGGTTTCCAGCACCCAGGCACCGTGATTATCTGCAATGATAAAACTATTGTGATAGACCAGTTTTTTATCCTGATAGCCGCAGACACCTCCCTGTCCGTGGTCTGCCAGAAGCTGAATAATCGTTTCCAGCGCCTGTTCTGAAGTCGCCGACCGTTCCAGTGCCAGCCGGATCATATCCATGCCGGTCAGACCGTCGGAGTTTGAGTAGGGCATCTTCGTGAATACAGCTTCATTCCCGATAACCACCCCCTTTTCGTTGGCACCTATTTCAGCACCCCACATCCAGAAAGGCCGGCTCAGCAGAACTGCATATGTCTCCTTGACCTGCGGAATCGAAATGTAAGTGCAGGAAGATTTCTCTCCGGTGCTGTTTGAATAATGGCACGCGGGATAATATTCCAGCGCCTGTGCCTCATTGGGTTCGCGGTCACTGTTTTTCCCAAAAATGACGGATCCATCGGCTGTAACAGATGGCAGCGCCACAAATGTATCGCACATGTTTAACCTCTGGTGATTATACTCATTACTTGTTGGGCCGGTGAGGCCATGCTGTTTTACGTTCCTGAGTAGGATTTCATATTCATTGTTGTGCACTTCTCGAAATATCAAGTGTTTAACCTTTGTTTTTTAACATATCATTTTCCAGGGCAGTCAGTGCGGTTTCGAGTAACTGTATTGCCTCCTGGCACTCCTTTTTGCTGACCAGGAGATTGAGTTTGAACTGGAGTACCGATCGGTCGAAGCCGGCAGGGAAAGCCCACAATCCAGCTTCATATGCGTAGGCGGTCATCAACATGGCCCCATTTGGGTCATCAAACTGTAGTCCCACTATCAGCCCGTTCTGTCGAATATCGATCAGAAAAGGGTGTCGCTTTTTAAGCGCCTGCAACTCTTCGGACAGAAAATCCGAGATCTCCTGCACGTTCTCCAGCACACCGGGTCTTTCAATGATCTCCAGTACTTTAAGAGCCACAAGACAGCCGAGTTCTGCACCGCCACAGGTTGATGAGTATCCCCAGCCATCTTCTTTTATCCAGGCTGCAGCATCACTGGACATCACCGCTGCTGCAATGGGATATATACCGCCGGTCAGACCCTTTCCGGTGATCAGCATGTCCGGTTCTACATGGTAGCTTTCACAGGCCCAAAATTTTCCGGTTCTGCCGAGACCGGTTTGGACTTCGTCGGCGATGAAAAAAGATCCATACTTTTGGCAGAGCTTTTTTACTTCGACATAAAAATCGGGTTCAGGCATCGGAAAGCCCAGCGTGGCGGGTATAATTTCGCATAACATAGCGGCGACATCACCATTCTTCAAGGCCTGTTCAACTGCTTCCAGATCATTAAAAGGAATCTGCATAAACTCAGTTTCAGGCTGATCGGACAGAAAATAAGCCGCCTGCTCAGCATAACCAGCCTGGAGGGTCAAGCCACCATGGCCATGATAGGCACCCTCAAAAGAGACAATTTTTCGACGTCCGCTGGCTTTGCGGGCACTGCGGATGGTGACCTCCACCGCTTCAGAGCCTCCCGGAGTAAAAACGCAGTACTGCATCTCTCCGGGTACCAGTCGAATCAATTCTTCGGCCAGACGGGTACGGGCGCTGCTCACCATATGGTGATTCCCGATATCAAAATAATCGACGGCTGCCTTGAGCGTCTCAATGACCTCCCGATTGCGATGCCCCAGGTTATAGACACCCCCGTTGATATGCACATCAAACAGTTTTCTGCCATCCATGTCCCAGAAATAACACCCCTCACGGCGGTCCATTACCGGAACTGCCCCTAGCAGTTTAAACGTTTCGATCCGCTCCGGACAAACATATTTCGCTGCGGCATCGATAATTGCCTGCTTGTCCCGCTCGTGTTTAAATACCATGGTTCTCTCTCCTTATGTTAGCCATACCATACTCGCTCATCGTTTGATCTTTCCCGGAAGGATAAATTCATATCGCCTTCCAAACAGCTTGGTGGCCATCCAGCAGTCAATTCTGCGTAAACCTAGAAAAAGCCACCAGATGAATTTATCCTCTCGATAATAACTCACTATTTTTTTCAGGGTCAGGGGTTCCACACCTGCAGGAAGTTTTTGATTGATCACTTCAATGGCCATCGGGATTAATTCCGGCTTTTGCTCTTTATATAGATTGGCTACCAGATCAATCATGTTCTTTTGTGGATCGTAGTAACGGTTCAACACGTCATCGGCGAAAAGCAGTTTGATAATTCCTCGCAGGGGTTTTGGCGCAGCCTGCAGCAGCAGATTCGGATCAAGTAGATTCTGACCATTTTTTTTGAGAAAGGGGGTGCCGGTATCGATATATATTAATTTGAAGTCACTCACCTCTCCAGTCAGGACCCAGTTGGAAAGTTGTCCGTCTAATGCGACCTCCAGGCCAGGTCCGTTTTCTGCACAGAATTGCCACACTTTTTCCGAGGTTGCCATGATCATTTTCATCATATGTCTGACAGACGCCTCATCCTGGGTATGAATCAGTCGATGCGCAAACTGTTCCGCCTCCAGCATGGCCTGGGCAATATACAAGGTCACGGGTCGACCCGGGACTTCCACAATGATAGTCTCACTTTCCGGTAGTGAGATCCCTATTTGTTCCAGAAGACTGCAATATTCGTTAAACATTTCGACATAGGACTCCGCAGCTGGCCAATCCTTGAAAAGGGGTAGCCTTTTAAAAACCATGTCGAATTGGTCATCGATTTGAAAAACCGTTGACATCTCGCCATAGCCAACGACTTTGGCTTTTACTGCTGAAGCATTGAGATTTTGAGGGTCCAGTCCAGCCTCAAAATGTTTCAAGAGCTCATAATCCACTTGCATAATCACTCCCCCTATTTCAGACAATGGGGTCAGGCTTTGCTTATTTGCTTATTGAAACTCCAATAAGCAAATAAGCAAAGCCTGACCCCATCTCCCATCTTTTATTTTTTATCCAAGCCTTCTTCTTTGTCTCTTCATAGCGGATTAATTCGACTGCTGCAAGGAAGAATCGGTTATCCCGGAGCTTTCGACTTGACCCCATGCAGATTTGTTGAGAAACTTGGCATCTGCTATTGGTTGATAATCTAGGAATGATAAAGCGACTTACATGGTTATGAAATCCATTAAAAACATCTACGTCACAGGACTGGGGCCTTCCAGCAGCCATACCATGGGTCCCCGCAAAGCGGCCCTGGCTTTCAAGAAGCAGATTCCGAAAGACGCCCGCATTGTTGTCACGCTTTACGGTAGCCTGGCAGCGACGGGGAAAGGTCATTTTACGGATCGGGCGATTAGCCATGCCTTTGGCGCAATGGAAGTTCAGATTGATTGGCAGCCGGAGATAGTGCTTCCCTATCACCCAAACGCTCTCAAGTTTGAAGCTTTTGACAAAGATAACCAACTCCTGGCTGAGAAGACAGTGTACAGCATCGGTGGCGGATCCATTGTCGAAGAGGGAAATGGTGCGCCGTCTGAGATGGTGTATAGACTAAGTTCCATGACTGAGATTCTCAACCGGTTGGACAAAACGGGGCAGAGTTTCTGGGAATTTGTTTTCGAGCATGAAGCAGCGGATATCTCTGATTATCTGGGTGATATCTGGCAAGTGATGAAAAAGGCGATCAAACGTGGACTGGACAACGAAGGGGTGTTGCCAGGGGGGTTGAATCTGCCTCGAAAGGCGGCATCATTTCATGCCAAATCAAAGAACAGTTCGGGTCTGATCAAGCATACCAACAAGATTTTTGCTTATGCGCTGGCGGTTGCTGAGGAAAATGCCGCGGGTAGTGAGATCTGTACTGCTCCTACCTGTGGTTCATGCGGCGTTTTGCCGTCGGTGTTGAACCACTTGTTGAAAACGTATCAGCTCAGCGAATCAAAAATTATCAAAGCTTTGGCAACAGCGGGTCTGATCGGGAATCTGGTCAAGACCAACGGTTCGATTTCGGGGGCGGAAGTGGGATGCCAGGGAGAAATCGGTACCGCTTGTTCCATGGCCTCGGCTGCTGCTGCCCAGTTGCTGGGTGGAACCCCCGGGCAGATTGAGTACGCTGCTGAGATGGGTATGGAACACCATCTGGGTCTGACCTGTGATCCTGTAGCCGGACTGGTGCAGATCCCCTGTATCGAAAGAAACGCCATGGCCGGTGCCCGCGCTATCGATTGTGCGACCTACGCACTTCTTTCTGATGGCAAACACCGGATTTCATTCGATGAGGTTATCGAGACCATGACCCAGACAGGGCACGACATGATGAGCTCGTACCGGGAGACCTCAACTGGCGGTTTGGCGAAGTTTCATGCGTTGAAGCGGTTGAAGGATTGATTCCGTTTTTAATTGTCTTGGCAGATGGTTCCATGTATGCTGACCGTTAGCAATTCAGGAATGCCATCAAACGGCTGTTACCGGATGCTATAAGAGACCAGTCAGGCGTGAATTCTTTTAAAAACCGATAGGTCAGTTTTAATCCAAAGCCAAAGGGGAGCAAGTGAAAATTTTTGCCATCAATTCCAGTGCCCGCACCGGGGATGTCAGCAAGACAGAAATTGTTTTGAATTGGCTGGTTGACGGTATGCAGGAAGCCAATGCGGATGTGGAGCTGATCAATATTCATCGACAAAAGATCAATTACTGCAAAGGTTGTTTTACCTGCTGGACTAAAACACCTGGGAAATGTGTTTTCAAGGACGACATGAGTAAAGAGTTGTTTCCCAAGTACCTTGAATGCGACTTGTTCATCATGGCGACCCCTCTGTTTCACTTTACGGTGAACGCAAAAATGAAAACATTTATCGAACGGACATTGCCCGTGCTCATGCCGTTTTTCAAGCTGAATGATGGGGTCACGACTCATCCCCTGAGAAACGAGCCGCCGCCAACGGTGGCGGTGTCGGTGGCCGGATTCCCTGAGATGTCGGTTTTTAACCAGTTGAGCTCATATGTCAATTTTCTCTATAAAGACCGACTTGTGGCGGAAGTCTACCGCACTGCTGCTGAACTACTGGACGGTCCGCTGGCAACCAGGAAGTTTAAGGAGATCCGGGAAGCGACAATTCAGGGTGGAAGAGAATTGGTTCAGTCAATGGGCATCTCTCCTGAGACATTGAAGGCCATGACGCAGGATTTGACCAATTTCGACACAATGGCACCCTTGGGGAATCTGGCCTGGCAGACATGTATCGATGAGGGCGTGACGATGGGACAGTTCCAAAAGAGAGGCATGGTCCCCCGACCGGATTCCATTGATACGTTTATGCAGGTGATGCGGGCTGGATTCAATGCAGAGAAGGCTGTTGATGAGAACTATACGATCCAATTCAAATTCTCAGGAGAAGTAGTGGGTGATTGTCACTTTTCAATCAAGAATGAGGCTGTTGAATTTAAAGACGGTGCACCAGAGAATCCCGGTTTGATCATTAAAACGCCGTTCGATGTCTGGATGGACATTCTAACTCGCAAAGTAGATGGTCAGGAGATGTTCATGGATCATAAATATACCATTGAAGGGGATTTTAATCTTCTGTTGAAAATGAGTGATACTTTTGGCCGCTAGGACAACCTGAGCCGACACTAAACAAAACAGGATCAAAAATGGATAATCCAGTGAACAGGCAGTTGGACGAAACCGTTTCTTTCATTGAACAGCGGTTGGCAGGCAAGCCTGAAATAGCCGTTGTACTAGGATCCGGTCTGGGTCCTCTGGCGGAATTGATCGAAAATCCTGTCGCTATTCCGTATACAGAGATTCCAAACTTCGCTGCCTCCACCGTCAGTGGACATGCGGGGGAACTAATATCCGGCGCGTTGCAGGGTCGCCAGATCATCTGTATGAATGGGCGGGTACACTACTACGAGGGATATTCGTTTGCGGAAATTACGTTTCCGATTAAATTGTTTAAACGTCTGGGTGTCAGTACCTTGATTCTGACGAACGCAGTGGGTGGAATTAATACCAGTTTTCTGGCGGGCGATTTAATGATTGTTTCCGATCACCTTAATCTGATGGGTAGCAATCCGTTGATCGGCGAAAATAATGATGAGCTGGGGCCCCGTTTCCCGGATATGAGTCAGGTCTACTCAAGACGGTTGCAGGAGCTAGCCAGAAAAACCGGGACGGAACTCGGTCTTAAATTAAGAACGGGCGTCTATGCCGCACTCAGCGGGCCGAGTTATGAAACACCGGCGGAAATAAGAATGCTGAGTATTATGGGCGCGGATGCCGTCGGCATGAGCGTTGTCCCGGAAGCCATCGTCGGCAGCCACATGGGACTGGAACTACTGGCGATCAGCTGCGTCACAAACGCGGCTGCCGGGATTTTTGATATAAAACTCTCACACGATGAAGTGCAGGCGACAGCGGCCAGGATAAAGGATGATTTCACCCGGCTGGTGTCTCGAATTATTGAACAGA
>Ga0208904_1002854_pt1 | contig 10581 bp, 16 predicted proteins | sample AntAceMetag02UKB_FD_184774 | JGI IMG/M metagenome (GOLD analysis project Ga0208904, IMG submission 184774) | Saline lake microbial communities from Ace Lake, Antarctica - Antarctic Ace Lake Metagenome 02UKB (SPAdes) (version 2) | ecosystem: Environmental > Aquatic > Non-marine Saline and... | reverse complement strand
GCCTTGTATCTCACTTAAATCATTATGGTCCATCGCGAACCCAGATTTCTTTAGCATTATGTTTTCCATTATCGCACCGTGTATTCTAGTTTAATTTTGAGCTTTGCTTTGATTGGTTTCATGGTTGTTAGTTTTGGTGATAGCTCGAGGTCTAGCATTTTTAATTGTCCTGGGATTATATCCTTGATTGATTCTGTTATCTTGATGCCTGGTCCTTCAATGGATATCTCCATATTTAAATCGAAGTTGATTGCATTCAAAAAATATAACTCTCTTTTAGATTTCTTCCCGGCTTCTACTGGTTCGAACTCAATGTCGCCTTTGACTTCGTTTTTTCTTTCAGCATCATAATAAACTTTAATCTCCTCCATCGAGGTTTCCTTCCAGTTTTTTCAGTAGATTTTCTTTACGAATGGCGATGTCTGCTTCCTTTTCTTTTATTGCTAGGTCTAACTCGCTATTGTCAATCTTAGTTTTCTCGAGCTCCTTTGAGACCATATCTTTTTTTAATTGTTCAGTTTCTTCTTTCTCTAGCTTTTCCTTTTCGATGAAGATGATTGTGGATCTACAATTCACGTGACTTGGAGGACTTTGGCCTGACCATTCTTTATAATGGAATTCGTCATCTAATTCTACGATCTTTCCGTCCAAGTGTTTACAAATATCCGAAGTACGATCGTCCTCATGAGTTACCCACTGCTTTTTCATGTCCATGCCTGAGCTCTTCATTGCCAATAACTTACCGTTGTTTTCTGCTCGGTTTGTTTCTGTTCTTGCAATCATTTCGGCTCGGTTGTTTCCTACATCAAATACCTTAGTCACTCTTTTCTTTAGCTTTGCGATTCCTTCGCCATTAATGATTCCTCGGCTTAGTTCTGCTTTTAGGTCATTTGCTATTTCCTCAGTCATATCCTTTACATTGTCGAACGTGTGGTCTTGTAAGAATGCGACTGCTTTGTTATTCATTGGAACGTTCTTATCGATTTGTTTTTCTGATTCTTCCCATCCAAAGTTAAACTTAAAACTGATCACTTCGTCAACTACCTTCTTGAATGTGAAAATGCTGAATATCTTTTTGATTATCCCTGGTAAATCATCAATACTCTTAATCTGCAATAACTGCTCAGGCTTGCCCTGGTCGTCTAATAACTCGAACACTTTCTTCTTGTTGAGTTTCAAAAGGTCTGTTATCTTCTTTTTTAGCTTTCCTTCAGTTGGGCTCATTTCTTCGTTTGGTTGTAGTGTTAGTCCGCTTTCGGTTGTTAGGGCTTTTGTTTCTTCTGGCTCTTTTGTTCTATCACTCCAATTTATCGTTACTTCTCCATCACTCAACTCTAGCATTCTTGTTGATACTTCCCTCAATTTTCCTGCTATATCTGCACCACCTCTTTGAACTAACTCTCTTATTGTTTTGATGCCAGCCCATTTCTTTTCATATCCAAATTCCTCGACAAGTTGTTCTTTTTCTTTTTTTGGTGTAAATTCCCAAGTATCCTCTGCTAGATTCAACCATGATGTATAAGTAACTTCTTTTTTAGGAATAGGTCTTTCTGTGTGACGTGTTCCAAGTTTTGGATACATCCTAAGTGGTTTTTTAGTTGGATCATCTCCTCTCTCCAACCTATGAGTTTTTGGATTCTTATACCAATAAATATAACTTCCTGGGGCACCCGTTCTCTTTGCATACTTAAATTTTAAAAATTCTTTTCTATTTGCCATTGAATCTAGTTTTGATGATGATTCTCTATTAATTCCATCAGCTTCACTCTGTAATGGATCCGCGGAGAACATTTCTCTATCTTCTGCCTGTTGTCTATCTGCTCTCATAGAACCAGTCTCATCTCCGCCTTCTAGCTCGTCGAGTCCTTCAGCATTTCTTATTTCGTTGACTGTCTTTAGGTCTGCGTCTGTTTGCATTTTGTAAAGTCCCCACTTCTTTGTTTCTTCATCAATGTCAAAAATCTTATATTTGTAACGAACCCCTTCAACTCCAAACTCTGGGATTATCTCTGTGTTCACATGATATTCGATTAATCTTAATAATGGATAAATGATTCGTTTCTTTGCTACGCTTGTTTGGACGATTTGATTTGCTGCGCCCTGTGCATCTTCTGTGAATCCTAGTTCTGTTGCAGTGATTCCGAATGCTCCCCAGACTAATTTTGACCACCACTTTTGGGATTCGATTAACTCGAGCTCTTGGTTTGTGAATCCTAATCTCTCGAACTTTGGCATCTTATTAACCATTGGGAGTTTGTGGTTTGCTCTCTTCCAATTTCCTAGTGTGTCTTGAACCTTTTGCTGTTGGATCCATTGTTGCCCAAATGCCTTTAAATCCTCAGCATTCATTCCTTCTAATCCCAAAACTCCTGGAGGTATTGAATTATCGTTAAAATACTCTAATTGTGACTCTACGGCATAAATAAGTGTTTGAACCGTCTTGCTTAAAACTTCCATGCTAGACCGCCCATACAGGTTGTCTGTTCGTACTTTCTTCTCAAACCATACTACTTCCCTCCGCCCAAACGGAATCGGTCTTGCGCCTGTGTTAAACCCATATTGAAAGTACGCGCCTTCTTCTTGTGCATCTGCTGCATCCATTTCGGCCTGAATTGCCGGATAGTCCATCTGTTGGGTTTGTTCTTCGCCTTCGCCTAGGATATTCTTCATTAAAATTAAGTCTGCTCTAGTTGTGTAAAATCCATAAGGGTCTGGGTTCTTTGTGAATGCCATTCCGTCTCTCGCGCAAATCTCAACCATTTCTCCAAATGTGTTAAACACCTTGACAATTATTCCTGAGTTAAGTTCTAGTAAATCTGGCAACATCATTCTCACTATCATTTCCCAACTCTCTTTGTTTGTGTTTGGGTTATAAAAAAACTCCTGAATTCTTTCGACATCACTTTCTTTGCCTGGTACTTCATTGCCGGCACGATCCTCGGCAACTATCTCCCACTCAACCGAACACACCTCATCTATGATTGCAGTCACGCACATGTCAACATAAATACTCGATGCCAATTGTCTGAAATAATTAAGGTCTTTGTATCTTGGATAACCAAATGGAGCTCTATAAAAAAAGTTTGGCATATATGCTTTTGGTAGTCCATCTCTCGTCTCTTCAAAAACTGTAACAGCATTTTGTCCTTTCGGTGATTGAATTTGTTGTGCTTTATTATATGGGCCTACTGGTCTATTTCCTAGTGGCTGTAGAACTGATTCACTACCGCTTTCCCAGGGGCAGTTTGAAAATATATTGGCTGATTTTCTTTCCATGAATGTGAATAAGGTTGGTTACCCTTCTGAACGTGAACTTTGGATACATATTCAATGATTTTTAATTTTATAAAGGTATTTGTCATTTAGTATAATCGACTATGTAGTATTTCTAAGGCCATAGAATAAGATGCTCGCATCGCTTTATCCCTTTTGTAGATTAAATTGATTTTGTCGAGGCTTGCTTTATATTGTTCTTTTTCCTTCTGCTTGATTAATTGAGTGTATCTTTCGTATATGGTTTCATCTTTTTCGAATTGTTTTAACAGCTTGTCGACCTTCTTCTTTCTCAGGTTATAAATAAACATGTCATAGATTCTCTTCTCGTGGTCTGCTGCAACACTTCTTCTATCTAGTTCTCCCTGAGTTATGAGCCCAGACCTGAATAAGTTATAATTCTCCACCCCTTTCATGATTATACCAATCTAATGTTCTTTTTAAAACCTACTATTCCCTTCAACTAATCATCATCATCTCCGCCTCTGTATTTTGTCTTTGTTCCCCCGAACTTTATCTCTGTGAATGTATCTCTGAACATCTTGTCGCAGTTAATGCAATAATATGTTTCGTTTAACATCAGTAGATGTCCGCAGTTCCTTACCATCAGTTGAGGCATCTCATGGTTGCATCTTGGGCACTTCATTATTCTCTTATTATCCTGTCGCCAATCATTCTGACCTCTTTGCCGTCGACTACTTTTGTTTTGATGTTCGAATCTCCATAAACCTTTAATTTAGGATCCTCTTGGATTTTGTCTATTGAGCCTGTAAACGTCCAAGCTGATTCGTTTGGGTTAATCTCAAAATACATCCTCATCATTAAAACGTCCCCTGCATCTGTAGATCTACTTAGTGCGGCACTGTCATGTAATTCCTTCTTTGTAATTACTCGCATCTTTGCGTCTTTATCTGAGTCCATCTGTTTCATGACTTCCAAATCTTCGGTTAAAAGTTCTTTGATGTTGATTGGTAATTCTCTATAAATTCCTATCATTCCCGTGTTCACGTGATTTGCTAATTCGAACCAGCACTGGCTTCTTAGGTTCTTGTAATTGTCTAGTCCTTCTTCATCTGTGCTTTGTTTCTCTTTTTTTAATGGGGCCGCGTTTGCTACGAACGACACAATCTCTGGCATTTCTTTCTTCAGTCCAAATCCAACACCTATCGAATCCACCAAACAACAACTTCTCGGTATCTTTCTACTGGTCAGTATTTCGTCTAGTTCTGTGCTGCTTAGCCCTTCTTGATATTGTAAGAACTCGGTAATAAATAACCCATCCCAAATCGACACCATACAGCTATCACGGCCGAATCCGCTTTGGTCCACTATGCAATACTTCTTTCCTCGTCTGGCTTCATTTGTGAATAAATCTATAATCGCATCATAATCGAATATCTTTGTTGGGTCGTCATCGTACTCCCAATTACCGTTTAGTAATCTTTCACGGTTCTTCTTGTCTAGCTTTTTTAGGTTCTCGATATAATGCACTGAGATGAATGGGTTGTCATAAACACTAGCATGCACGTATGCCTTAAATGGTTCGAGTTCATCGTCTCGCCATCGCTTATAAAAATCTCTATAAATAAATGTCTTACAAGGATTACTACCCATTGCTATCTTTGGGATTAGTCCGAACTCGTCTAGCTTATACCTCACTCGTGACCTTATGATTTGGTATGCCTGTTCTCCTATGTCCCCCATCTCATCAATAAATCCATCAGTATACTCTGTCGAACCAAGCGAAACAAAATCAGGATCGCTTGGATAAAAGAACAGGTCTTTCAGATATTCTTCACTTCCGTTAGAAAATGTAATAACCCCTGTTTGGGCGTTGTATTTAAAATCTAGCCCCATCCTAAGTCCTAGTAATCCGCACACCTCGAAAAATGTTAATAGTGTACTTGCTTTTAGGTCTTTAAGTCTGGCCCTGGCCAAAAATCCTCTACTTCCTTTGTATTTTAATCTTCTTAGGATTTGCCATAAACACCCAGTGAACGATTTTGCGCCACCTGCCGCTCCTCCTAGAAATACTTCGGTGTGTTCATGGTCTTCAAGCGCAATAAACATATCATGCTGCTTTGGGCTGATTGTTAAGTTTTTCACTTTTGATTTCCTCCTCAGACTTCACAATTAGATTAAATGTATGTGGTCTTTCTTCTCCGGAGTGTTCGATTTCTTGTTTTTGTCCCCATCCTCTTTGTTTGCCTACTTTGGAGTTTGTTAATAACCACTTGCTTTGGTCTATATCTCTGTTTGATAGGATTGACATTGCTACTATATCTTCTGCGTTCTCTACTAATTTAACAACTTCTAAGTCTAGGAGTTCTCTCATCTTTGGTCGCTTTTTTAAGAATAATCCTACTGCTTGTCTGGTCTTTTCCATCTTCTCGGCTATCCTTGCTTGGTTCCCACCAGAGTTAACGAGTGCCGCCTTGAATGTCTTTTCAGTTATTTTTGCCATTATTCATTTTTCCGCCCAGATTGTATGTTTTTGTCAAGTTTGTCAAGTTTTACTCGCAAATCAGTAGGCGCAACTTGACAAAAGATGTCATTTTCGGACATAAATGTGTCGGATTGTGTCGGATTTATTGTATAATCTGTCACTTTTTCTGCCATTTTTATAATGTATCTACCTCTTTTATACCAAAAAAGTCACAAAACCAATATATTTGTGCACAGTGTCCTGCCAAACATTCTCTATCTTTACATTGTTTTTTATCTTTTTGCCAACCTTTAATCATCTTGATTACTTCATTTTTTATATAATCATCCAATGCTTCAGGTGTATCCTCATCTCCGAACCAATCATCAATTAATTTACTAAATTTCTTCATAATTTAACCCCCTTCTTCCCGGTTGCATTTTCCTTTAATATTGAACGATATTCATAACCACATTTTTTAGAGCAAGTCATTTGCTTTAGATGTCCACTCTTTGGTCTGAATCTTATTTTACAATTCTTGCACGTTAGATATTTACCCATTTTACTATAAGGTATCCCGTGTATTTCTCCGTGACATTTTGCGCATAATGTTTGACCATTTGAAACATCATAACTTAATTCTGGAAACTCTGATAACTTTTTTATGTGGTGAGGGTGTAAATCTTTATTAGATTGGCATTTTTGACATTTATAATTATCTCTCTCAAACACTTTCTCTCTCCAATTTTTAAATTCTGTTGATTTTCTCATTAGTTTATTTTTTGTTGATTTTCTTCCTACCTTATCATAATGTTCTTTTATTGAGGCTTTCATTTTTTCTTTGCTTTCTTCTGATTGTTTTCTTCCGTGTGAATGTGATTTTTCTCCATTGATCCCTTTATTCCAGGATGATTCGCCTTTCTTGAACCAATATTTCTTTCCGTTATTCTTTGCCCATGGTTTTTTGGTTCCTTTATGAGACTCTGACATTCTCGATTTTGTTTCTTCTGATAATGGACCGGTTTTGATTCCTTTATTCCATGGTATCTGCCCTTTTATTCCCATACTGCTATTTAATCAGTGTAGTTTTTAAAACTTCCTACAGCTTGATAGCCTTCATTTTCGTATGGTTCTCCCATCTCTCTATCCCGTGTGAGCAAAAGTCTGGGTCTAGCTCTATTGTGTAACAAATACGTTTTCTTTCCTCACAAGCCATCAGTGTGCTTCCTGAGCCCCCAAATGGGTCAAGCACTGCCTGTCCTTTCTTTGTGCTGTTGAGTATTGCTCTCTGGGCTAGTTTTGTTGGTTTTTGGGTTGGGTGTATGTATTCTTTTGTTGAGTCCTTTTTGATTTCCCATAGTGTGCTCGCTTCTTTGATTTTGTTGACAAATTTTTTGAGTTCCTCGTGTGTCATGGTTTCTGGGTCGATCTTGTTTAGGGTTGTCTTGTTGCATCTGGTTCCGAAATATTCCGGGTTTTCATTTGACCGGCTGCAGTAGAACATTGGTTCGTGACACCAGTGATAGTGTGAGTGTCCTAGGATGTGATGCTTGGCCCAGATTAATTGTTGTTTTACTTGGAACCCGGCCATGTTCAGCGCCTTCTCAAATATTATCTGATTGCTTGATGCGTGGAACACGTACATTGCTCCGCACTTGATTAGTATCTGGTTAAGCTGCAGAAAACATCCGTATAATAAATCATAGAGTTCGTCTCCTCTTAGGTCATCGCCTTCAATGATATCCCAACTCCTTCCGTTCGGGTTGTTTGTTCCTGAGTAGCTCACTCCGTATGGTGGGTCTGTAAACACGCATTGGATTTCCACGTTCTTTGGGATTAATTTAAGATATGTTTCTTCCTTTGTTGAGTCTCCGCAGATAATCCTATGATCTCCTAATTTGTAAACGTCCCCTAATTCTATCTTGTATTTTGGTTCTTTGTTTCCCATGCTGAACTTTTCTTTTGGATCCACAATCTTGTCTATCTCTGCTTCCGAGAAACCTGTAAATTCTAAGGTTTTTAGGCTTCCGAATTCTACTTTCAATAAATCTAGGTCCCACTTGGCGAACTCTGTGGATTTGTTATCCATGATTCTGAATGCTTTGACTTGGTCCTCAGTTAGGTCCTCTGCTCTGATTGTTGGTATTTCTGTCATTTTGAGTTTTTTTGCTGCTCGGATTCTTGTGTGGCCCGCGATGATTTCGTTGTTCTTATCCAGGATCACTGGGTTTTGGAAGCCGAACTCCTTTATTGATTTTTCCACTATCTCCACAGCTTTGTCATTGTTCCTGGGGTTGTTCTTGTATGGGACTATCTCCTCAATCTTCACGTATTCGATTTGTAGTTTTTTCATGATCCAAGTTTCCTCGCGATTAGTTTTGTGTTTGCTATTGCGATTGATGTCGCCGCATTTAGGTTCTGAATGTTTGCTTCGGTCTGCTTGATTCCTAGTTTTACGAGTTTCTTCTGGTCCTCAGTTTGATGATAGTGGCCCCATGTTATAAATCCAAATCCTATAAACGCTGCTAGCCACCAACTGAATCCTGATTGCATAAAATAAACTGATCCAATGATCAATATTGCATTTGCGAGGTTTTGTGGTTCGTGTGCCATTATGCCCCTATCTCCTTCAGGTTTGTTCTGACCTTATTACATCCGAAGCAAATTTGTGTTAGTGCGTCATGATATGAACTATAAGCAACTTGCTGTATATGCTTGCCTTCACATTCTTTAATGTTCTCTTTCACTTCTCTTTGTGTCATTTGTTCGATTTCCATGTTTCTTGTTAATTTTGTGAGAGGAGGGTAGGCTTCATGTGGATTTTAACCACTTACAAGCTCCTGTTTTACCTCTCATTTACAGTTTACTTTGAAGCCATTGTTTGCGTATCGCGCCCGAATCTAAAAAAATAAAAAATAAATTGTTTTTGTAATCAAAGCTTTAATCGACTGCCGACTGCTTCCTTGATCTCTTTGATTTCTTTGTTAACTAGTTTGAGTCTTTCTTCTGTTGCTTCGATTTCTTTTTGGGATTTCTCTGCTTGGTCTATCTTTGCAATTATCTGTAAATCATCTTTTAGCTTTTGTAGTTCTGGAGTCATTTCTCCTGCTTCTTTTAGACTATTCTTTAAATCAATAAGATGTTTATCGTGGAATTCTTTTTCCTTAGATAATCCTCCGTATGCAAGTTTGATTCCTTCTTCAGTATATTCAACTTCCATGCTAGATTTAACAGTCGAGATAAGCTTTGATTCTTCTGCTTCGATATTCTTTGATTCATCGCCAATCACTTCATCAGTCTTGTGTTCTGTAACATTAGACTTTTGCTGCAATAGAATTTTTCTTCGTTCATCGTAAGTTAACTTAGACGTTTCTTCTAATTCGTTCTGCATTTTTCACCTCCCTTCTCAGTTTTAGTGTTATGTCTGAATTCTGGGTTTTCGTGTTTGCTTACAAGACTCAATGCCTTTGCTTCATCAAATGTTAAGAGTTTATTTTCTTTGTAGTTCCTTTTGATTTGTTTTAATAGTTTTACTTGGGCTATTCCGTATTCTGTTAATGTGATTATGATTTCTCTGCCTCTTTCGCCATCAGACCTAGTCTTGACAACAACGTTCTCTCGGGCTAATCTTGATATTAAAGTTGATGCAACACTCAAGGTTAAATCTCCTCGCTTTGCCAATTCGGATATGTTCCTGGGCTTTTTAGCAATCTCAAACAAGAAGTTCATGTTCTTTTGGTTGATTATTTCTAGCATTTTAACTTGACCTTACCATCTTTATTTGTTCGAATGCTCAACATTGTTAATGCTAATTTTACAGAATTATAGTCGACGTTTGCACCTTTCATGATGTCAGTCTTGAATACTGGCTCGTCTTGTTCTTTCAGAAAATTCTTAACTTTCTCTAATGTTGCGACATTGATATTTTTACGATCGGACTTCACCATGATTATAACACTATAATAATACTTATAAACTTATCGGATAATCTCACTTATAGAATCGCCAGTATTTTTCCTTAAAATCTTGGTATAAAACTACAACTTTGTTTTTTAACTTTCTTTTTTCTGCGATTAAAATTTTACTAAAGATTCCGTTATCGAGGAGCCACTTGCATTTATCTTTTTCTTCTCTGTCTAGGGCCCCGTTTATCTTTGATTCGACTCCTATCACTTCGTATACTTTATCTGTAGATTCTCCTATTGATTTGTATGCTTTCTTGTATACCATAAAGTCTGGGAATCCTGTGCTTCTTGTTAATGGTACTCGCATTTTCAATCTTGGATTAAATCCGTATGCTGCCTTTGCCGGGATAAGTTCGCCTTTTTTAATATCCATTGCTTTTTCTCCATTTACTTTCGTTACTTCACAATTTCCAAACTCGACATTGTTTTGCCACTTGGAAACTATCCAACCTTTTTCCTCAAGATCATGCCGCACTCGTAGTTCGAACTGTCCGCCTGCTAGTTTTGATTTCTTTCCCATTTCGGATTTTGAGTCGTTAGTCATTGTGCTTCAACTCCGTCATTTTCATGTAAAGCGAACTTTCTTATCTTATCTCTAAATTTTTCTCCGTCATTATCATCAGAATCAATTAATAGTTGTTCTCTATCTCTTTTTACTTGTTGTCTTTTCATTTCTGGTTCAACTGCATCGACTCCATCTTTCATTAACTTATCAAAGAACTCTGGATTATCCTCATTCAATACTGCGGCTGCTTCAATTATTAAACCTCCCATTATTCTACTTCCTCTTTGACATTTAATGCGATTAGACTATTTTTTAATTCTGTTAAATCTTCATTTACAAAGCATAGTTTATCAAACTCATCTATTTTTCTTCCTTTACTATCTTTCGCATTTGGATTTTCTATAAATTTTTGA
>Ga0208904_1002853_pt1 | contig 10581 bp, 9 predicted proteins | sample AntAceMetag02UKB_FD_184774 | JGI IMG/M metagenome (GOLD analysis project Ga0208904, IMG submission 184774) | Saline lake microbial communities from Ace Lake, Antarctica - Antarctic Ace Lake Metagenome 02UKB (SPAdes) (version 2) | ecosystem: Environmental > Aquatic > Non-marine Saline and Alkaline... | reverse complement strand
CTGATTATTTTTAGCTAGTAATAAAAGATGATAATAATTTTTTTCATCCGATTTAGTAATTTTGTCATGCCTTGATTTAGGTGCTAAATAAGCTTCTACCCCGATAATTGGTTTTATGCCGGCCAGCTTACATTTCTGATAAAATTCAATTACGCCATACATAACTCCGTGGTCGGTAATAGCCACGGCCGGAGATCCTTCTTCTTTTGCCCGGGCAACAAGTTCATCAATCTTAGTTAGCCCGTCAAGCAAAGAATAATGCGTATGGTTGTGGATATGGACAAAATTCATAAGTTAGTTAAATAGTTTTTTCTGCTATGGCAGAATCTCCTGTTAAGGAATTCTGCCCTAAAAAACTTGTTTATTGCGCAATATGTGATGAGAAATACACGATACGAGTTATGTGATATGCGACATGCAATATATTACTATGATACAGAAGATAAGGGGGTATGGCAAATAAGGTAAAAAAAATAAAAACAGGTAAGCTAAGCACCAACCTGCCTTTTAAAATACATTATTTGCTAAAACAAAACCCACCACAAAATCCCAGCGCCTAAAATAATACGGTAAATTCCAAAAGCGAAAAAATTATGGCGAACAATAAATCTTAAGAAAAATTTTATGCCTAATATGGCGGTAATAAATGAAACGACCAAACCCATTAAGAACACTATTATTTCTTGAGAAGAAAATATAAATCCGGTTTTTATTAAATCATAGCCAGTGGCCGCCAACATAGTTGGCACGGCTAATAAAAAGGAAAACTCTACGATTGCCTGGCGGGATAATTTTAAGGACAAGCCGCCGATAATTGTCGCCGCTGACCTGGATACTCCTGGAATTATAGCTACCCCTTGAGCCAATCCAATTAAAAAAGCTTTTTTATAGGTAATAATATCACTGCCATTAGCGGCCGTACGGCGCCTCTTATCTGCTTCAAATAATATGATAATCGCTCCGCCCAAAAGCAAAGCCCAGGCAATAACCAATAAACTCTCCATAAAAAAGTTCTTTATTAGTTCATAAAAAACTAAACCGATGACAGCCGTAGGGATAAAAGCGACAACAAGCTTTTTTAAATTTTCCATCTGCAAAAAAAATTTACGCCAATATAAAACAACTACTGCTAAAATAGCTCCCAACTGGATAGCGATAGTAAAACTTTTTAAAAACTCCGACTGCGTAATATCAAGTAGCCGGCTAACTATGATTAAATGAGCGGTTGAAGAAACTGGTAAAAACTCAGTTAGACCTTCAACAATCCCTAAAATAATACTTTGAATAATATTCATATATTACGAAATAGGTAAATTAGTCGGCGGAGCGCTAGATGGTTTAACATCTTCAGAGGAAATATCCGCCTTTATATCTTTATCTAATTCAGTTTCATCCTTAATTTCTTCATCATCATTCATAATTGGCTCTAAAATTGATTCACTCACCACTTCTTCGCTAATCGGCAATGCCATAGGCGCAGTAGCTTTGCGACCCGGTGCTTTTTGAATTAGAGGAGCTTTAACAACGGCTTCAGTTGGAAAATGCCAAATTGTGGCTAACTCTTCAATATTCATCAATCCTTTTTTCCGGCCCTGAGTCGTGCTCCGACCCTTATAAGCTCTCATTATTTTATTCTTTTTTATATTTAAACGATAATTCTGCATCAAATAATTGGTTGTAGTAACGGTTATATCCATATCCGGTTTTAAATTATTCAAACCTAAATCCATAAACTGCTTCATATAACCAACAAAACCGCTAAAAACTTTCGGCTTATTCATAACGTCCTTGCGGGCTAAATAAATAAATCTGGACTTAAATTGGAAGCCTAATTTATCAATTTTTTCTTGAATAGCTTCAACCTTTTTCTTGTCGCCCGGTTTTAATTGCATCATTTTTAAACTATCATCTTTTTCTTCCTTTTTCTTTTCCTCAATATCACCCCAAAGCTGATAAATTTGTTCGCTCACATCGCTCATACAATCAACTATCCAGTCAATTATTTTATTGCTTGCAGTCACGCCACTATCACTTTTCTCTTTTAAAATCCGGCTTATTTCCTTTTGTCCTTGTTCAGGCCAGTCAAAACCGAATGGAGTAACTAAAATCTGGAACCAGAGCTGTTCTCCTTTTCTAAGCGAAGAACATAAATCCATTAAAGACGCCATCGGATCTTTATATTGCTCTTCCGGCCTGCCTAATTGGTGCTCAAACTCTTTATAAGTTTTAATTGGGTACATCGGATTATTAGCCTGAATAAATTCTCCGCCGTAAATATCATATTCCTCGTCTGGAAACTTATCCGGAGTATTATCCGTATAATCGTCAACTTCCACAATTTCCGCGTCTGGATACTGTGAATAAACCGCTGTCTCCACTAAATTGCGAAATTGAATCGGCGTCTGAATTAAAAATTGGGTATAACCTTCTATGCTTACTATTTCAAAACTAAAAGTCAATTGGAACTGCCCTTCCCAATAAACTTCTATTAAATTTAAGGATTTATGCGCCCCGCCTAAATAAGTAAACATATTTTCCACGGCCTTAGCTGTTTGTTCATTACCACGTGGCACGTCAACCGCTAATAAAATAAACGTCTGCTGACGCTTCCATTTAACATTATGATAAAAAACCCAGGCTTCTTTAGCTCCCCAGAGAAAAACTAGCGCAATCGGTAGCCAACCAAACAAAATAAAAACTCGCCACATCAAAAGATCTGGACTTAAATTTAAAAATTCAGTTATTGGAGTTAAATCAATAACTATGTTCATTGGTTTTAGTTGGATAATTACATAGTTGATTGGTTGACCAGTTTATCAACTATCTAACTATGTAACTAATTAACTATCTAACTAACACTATTTTACCATATTTTACCTATTTTGACCAAACAAAAAACCGCCTTGCTTACGCTAAGACGGTTTTTTAAAAAAATATTTTATCGCTCTATAGATTATTTATTTGCTTCCATCAACTGATATTTATTACTTATTTTCTTAAACATATCCTTGTTCATTAAAGCTAAAACAATCGTAGTTTTTTTAACGACTCGTTTATCTAGAACTTTCTCGATAATTTCATCCCGGGTTAAAGGTCCATTAGATTCACGCAAAATTTCTTTAATAACATCAACCACTGTCCCTTCTTTATAGCCCCATTCCTTTAGGCCGTACAAGCCGCGGCCGACTAAAATATATTTATCATCTAAAATTAATTCATTATGCACGGTAGCGGCATTAGCTTTTTTCTTATCAAAGCCAATAACATTAATCTTATCAGCAATCTCTACGAAATGTATGGGTTTGCCGTGATTTTTTAAGGTGAGGTAAATTTTATCATTAATCGTTTTGGGCTTAATATCGCGCCAATCATTAATTCCCCAATCACCAAATTTATTCTGGTCAACTTTTTTTAGGGCTCGCAAAAGCGAATATAAAATTTTATTAGTATTTATGACTTCTGCCTCTTCCTTAAATAAATCACTTTTTAAGATCTGAGAAATATCAATATTATAATTAATATCAAATTTATCTTTATTCTTATTATAACCTTCTAATTCTTGAGATAAACTTATTAGCTCTTTAGTATTTAAAGTCTTTTTAGTTTCCTCAATTTTAGAGACTAGCTCTCCGGCCAATTGTTCTAAATGGTCTAAGGTTTGATGTTTTAATTTATAAAAATCTAAGAAAAACTTTGAATTGCTAACTTCCTCAAATTCATCATGCAATAATTTAGCGATTAAAAAGTCAAGATTATGTTTATGAACAATCTCTTCCTCGTCGCCACTGCTGTCAGCGGAAAAACCGACTAAAGCCTCTAATAGATAATGCCTTTCCATCAATCCGCCATGCTCTTCTAATAGCTGGCTAATGACCTTTTTCAAAGTATCAACATATTCAGCTAATTTATCCAGCTGACGCAATTTCTTAATGCTATTAGCTTCAATTTGCCTGATTCTTTCACGAGTTAGGCTATGAACACCGCCAACCTTTTCTAAGGTCTCCTTATTGCCATTACGTAAACCAAAACGGCGGGATAAAACGTCCCGTTCGCGGTCTGATAGCTCGCTAAATAAATTATTTACGATTTCTACAGCATTTAATTTAGCAACCTCCTCAGCTTTTTGGTTATCTATGATTTTATCCAATATTGAGTCCATAAATTTAATTTTTTGGCATGGTCAATTAAATATTATAATTTAGTCAAAATATAAAAAATAGTTATTTTTAAAGCTTTTTTAGCTAAAAATACTAAAAAAATAAACCATTTATAACTTAATTTTATCTGATATATTACAATATAGCATATATAATAAAACCTGCCAATAGTTGTTTTAAATATCAAGATATTGACAAAATAATTAAAATATACTATCCTATTGTATTAATATTAAATAAATTATTGTTCTTAAAAATTTAAAAAACACATTTACCTACGAGGAGGTAAAAAAAATGGAAAATTGGGAATCGACATGTAGCTTCCTGGAAATTAAGAGGAAAATTCAGAGTGAAGATTTAATCTCTAAAAAAACTCTGGTCTACTTCTCTATCATTCTCGGTCTTTATTTTCTCCATCTATTTATTGGATGGAAAGTCGGTTGGGACATGTTTTCATTAAAAGAATTTGTCGAATCAATATTTTCTCTTGCAATGATGTTTACTGTTTTTCTTTTCTTTTTCCGGCTCAACACTGAAAGAGAAAAATTTCTGACTGGAATAAAAATATACGGGATGCCTACTCTCGAATACTACCTGGACGCCACTACCGTAGAAAATGAACAAACTGCAGATTATATTATCATAACCGAAGAAGAGGGACAAAGACTGAAATACACGGTTAAAAAAAGATTAGGATCTATGATCGAACCTATTTTTAATATCTCTGCAAAAAATCTGGGTAGAGGTGACGTAGTTATGCATATCGCTATCGTTATCTACACATCAGAGCAAAACAAATAAAAATTCCTCTATATTTCACAATACCTACCCCCGGTTGTTGCACGCCAACAGCCGGGATTTTTTTATCTAAAAATAAAAAAAACGCAATCCCGATTACTCGGAAGAGTTCCTACGAACCAGCACCCAGAAATTAAAAATTAAATCCCAAGAATCTCAAACATCCTAAAAATCCTAAGAATCTTAATTTTAGAATCCGAAATATTGTACCTCTTCCTGCAACTGTACCTTAAATCTATTTCTGATCTGCTGTTTTATATAGCTAATTAAGGTAACCACATCCTCGGCCGTGGCCCCGGAAGTATTAATAATAAAATTAGCATGCTCTAAACTAACCTTAGCCCCGCCAATTGTTTTTCCTTTAAGCCCAACCATATCAATCAACCAGGCCGCGCCTATCATATTATTTTTAACCACGCCCTCTTGCTCGGCTAATGAAGCCAACTTAAGATTAGCTAATTTTAAGTCATCAAATTTTAAATTTTTAAAAACCGACCCGGCGCTGGGAAGTTTTGGCTGCTTTTTAGCTCTAAACTCCATATTATTATTAATCATTTTTTTAATTTCCGCTTGCCGACCTGGCCTTAATTTTAAAACCGCTCTCCAAATTAAATAATTAGAATCTTTTTTAAACTTACTTTCCCGGTAACTGAATTCGCAATCCTTTCGGCTTAATATTTCAAATTTCGCTTTTTTAATATTAAAAACATCCACAGTTTCTACTAACTCAGATGTTGAAAAACCAAAAGCACCAGCATTGCCCCAAACCGCTCCACCGATCGTCGCCTGCGGAATTCCCGTTGCCCATTCTAACCCGGACAGACTATTACTCATAGTTAAACTTACTGCCCGGGAAAGCCCGATTCCGGATTCACAAACCAATCTTTCTCCGTGCACAGCAATTTCCGTATTAGCCATTTTTATTACTAACCCATTAACCCCTTTATCATTAATAAGCACATTGCTCCCGCCAGCCAAAATAAAAACTTTTTCCTTTTTTTCTTTAGCCCAGCTAAAAGCGCTAAGAAGATCTTCCTTAGTTTTTACTTCAATAAAAAACTTAGCAGCTCCGCCAATCTTAAACGTAGTAAACTTAGCTAAATTAATATTTTTTTGAATATTGTCCATATACTCTTTCCCGTTGTGACAGAATCTCTCCTGTCGCCCTCGGGTGACGGGAGGATTCTGCCTTAGCAAACATATCTATTATCTACTATTAAATCCTATCAGAGATACTAAAAAAAAGCCAGATTTGACTTCCTCTCTAACTTATGTTTAGATATAAGGAATTATAAAATTCAATGTAAATAAGTTTTTAAAATAAATTAATGACCTTTTACAAAACAAGGAGGATTGCCAATGAAAATTTTTTTTGCAATCATCATCGCGTTTTTAACTTTTTCATCTGATATTAACGCCGAAAAATTTAAATTTTCCGAAGCTAAACTATGCACCGGGAAAAATCCATTCTTCTCTGGTTTTGACTCAAAAATAACCCTTAAGTCCTCAAACAAAATTCTCATGATGTCTTTAAATAATGTTCGGGGAAACACAAGATTCGGCTACTCTTTCTCGCATGTTAATATCCTTGCTACTGGCGGCGTTCAGCGAAATGCGCCCTGGTTAGGTCCGGAAGTTGATTTTAAATGGAAAAACATTTCCACTTTACATTGGTTTGGCTGGATATTCGGCCAGGAAGGATTTCCTAAATGGGAAAACCCCAGCTTCTTTTTCGCTTTAAACGCAATTTACTTTAACTTCGGAAACATATCTCTAAGCCATACTATCCTTCACAAAGGGGAAGAGAAATCGAATAACATGCCGGGATTATCTTTCCAAAAAAGTATAAACAAATATTTTACCTGGACAATAGGCGCCGACTACAGTTTAAAAAATAAGTCGCCGCTATTCAATTTAGGAATAAAGTTTGTGCCTCCCCTTACCCCGTCCAAAAAACTACCAAAATTTATGTAAAAACAAATAAACGCCTAGTCATTTAGACCAGGCGTTTTTTATTTTGCTTAAAACCCTAAGAATCTCAATTATCCCAAAAATCCTACTCTGGCCTAATCTACCTCCCCCATTCTCTGTAATTTCAAAAGCTCGGCATATAATCCACATTTTTTATTAGCTAATTCATAATGGCTTCCTTGTTCAGCTACTTGGCCATCTTCTAAAACAATAATTTTATCCGCTTTTTTAATTGTGCTTAAACGATGAGCAATAATTATTGTTGTCCGGCCATGGCTTAATTTCTGCATAGCTGCTTGGATTAATTTTTCACTCTTACTGTCTAAATTAGAAGTGGCTTCATCAAAAATAAGAATCCGCGGATTAGCTAAAACCGCCCGGGCAATCCCGATTCTCTGTCTCTGTCCGCCGGAAAGCTTAATCCCGCGCTCGCCGACTAAAGTATCATACTTCTTACTTAACTGATTAATAAATTCCTCAGCGTTAGCAATTTTAGCCGCGGCCTTAATTTCCTTAAAATCGGCCTTTGGATTAGCATAAGCGATATTATCGCGCACACTAGTATTAAAAATTTCTACTTCCTGCGGAACAATAGCAATAAATTTTCTAAAACCATATAAATCATAATCCTTTAAATTTTTATCATCTAAAAGCACTCCGCCGTTTTGCGGATCATAATGACGGTAAATCATCCGGGCAACCGTTGTTTTTCCTCCACCGGACGGACCGACTAAGGCCGTAACGCAGCCGGAATTAATTTTTAAATTAACTTTATTTAAAGCCTTATTCTTGCTTTCCTTATAAACAAAATCTACCTTCTTAAATTCTATTTGACCTATTATTTCTTTCGGGGTTATTCCGTTCTTAGAATTTATAACTCCCGACTCTTCTTTAGTTAAATCAATAAACCTATCAACCGCGGCCGCGCCCTCCTCTACTTTATCGTAAAAACGGGATAAGCGATAAAGGGAAAAATAAGCTTTTTCTGAAAGAGTAATAACAAAAACTAAAGTACCAATACTGGCTTTAGACTGCCAAACTAAGTAAATCCCCAAAAGCAGGATAGTTGTCCGACCTAAATCAATAACTAAATTTCTTCCTAAGCCAAAACGCAAAAGTTTAAACCATTCCTTAAGTTCATTAACTCTAATTTTTTCCCGGATTGAACTATATTCCTTAACTTCTCTTTTTTCCTGGACAAAGGATTTAACCGTATTAATATTAATAATTGACTGGACCATCTTACCAGAAGCAATTTCATAATTTTTATGCCTTATACGCCGGGTTGGCTGTAAATCTTTATTAACTTTATAGGTTATAAAAACAAACAAAGGCGCAAAAAATAAAAAGGATAAGCCAAACCGCCAATCAACGATAAATAAAACTATTAAAGTAACTAAAAGCTGAGTTAAAGTCGGAATAACTTCCCAGGACATATTAACCAGCAGATCAATAATTTTCTGCACGCCTCTTTCAATCTTAATAATTTTATTGCCGGTATTTTCAGATTCATGGTAATCTAAATTCAAAAAAACTAATTTCTTTTGCGCGTTAACCGGTAAATAATATTCAACGTCGGTTACTAGCCTAAATATAATTCTGTCTTTAAAATAATGCAGTAAAGAATTTATTTCTTCGGAAAAAAACATCAATATAATTAAATATAATATTACAATTAAATCTTCCGGCTTAAAATTAACTAATTTATCAATAATTATTTTTAAAATATATGGACCGAGTAAACGGGCCAATTCAAAAACCGCCGTTAAAACAGCTAAACCTTTAATCCGCTTTTTAGAAGGAGTTAATAATTCCCATAATTTAAACCAAAACCCCTTATCCTTTACAAAACTTTCTTTATTATTTTTTTTCATACTTAATTATTGTTTTTCATGGTTGCAATAAAAAACTGAGTGGAATTTTTTCCCTGGAGTTAATTATACATAAAATTAGCCAAAATGTTTCAATGTTAATCTTTAATAAGATTCTCCCCTATCCGAAAAACGTCTCCAGCGCCCATTAAAATTATTATCTCATCTCGTTCCACATTTTCTCGTAAATACTTCTCGCATTCTTCAAGAGTGGGAATATAAATGACTTCTTCTTGCCCACCAGACTGCTTTATTGCTTTTACTAAGTCATTACTGCTAACTCCGCCATGCTCTTCCCTAGCGCTCCCATAAATATCTAAAACAATCACTTTGTCAGCGTCAGAAAAACTATTAGCAAATTCATTAAACAAAACCTTGGTCCTGGTAAAAGTATGGGGATGAAACACCACGGTTATTTTTTTGTCCAGGTGCATGGCGCGCGCGCCGGCCAAAGTCGCTTTAATCTCGGTCGGGTGATGAGCGTAATCGTCAATAATAGTTGCTCCCTTAAATTTTCCTAAAACCTGCATGCGCCTATTAGTTCCCTTAAATTCGCTCAAATGCTTCCTAATCTCGGCTAAAGGAATATCTAATTCAATACTAGTAGCGATTACGGCTAAAGCATTAGAAATATTATATTTACCCGGCATCTGGATAGAAAAATCCCCTAATAAATTTTCCCGCTCGCCCTTTATTTCGTCTTCGTCTCCGGCTCCAAGTTTTACCTTAAAATACTGAAGGCCAGCTTCAATTTTAATATCATAAGCTACATAATCAGCTGCTTCGTTCAGGCCGTAACTAATTACCTTGGCTTTACAATTTACTCGAGCTACTTTACGAATTACTGGATCGTCAAAATTAGCCACTAAAAAACCCTTAACCGGAATTCTTCCGATAAAATCTATAAATACCTGCTCATAATCTTCCAGGGTTGGAAAAAAATCAGGATGGTCATAATCAATGTTATTTAAAACTACTGCTTTAGGAGAAAAATATTTAAATTTATTCTGATACTCATCAACTTCCGCTACCATATAGTCTGACTTACCGGCTAAACTGCAGCCGTCAAATTGCTCTACTTTAGAACCGACTAATACTTTTGGTTCTAATCCAGCTCTCCAAAGCACATATCCCAACCAAGCGGTTGTTGTGGTTTTACCGTGCGAACCAATTACAGCCAGGCCATAATGAGTATTAAAAAATTCTCCCAAAGCTTCGGCATACGGTATTGTCTTTATTTTTCCAGACAAAGCTTTAGTTAGTTCTTTATTATTTTCTAAAGTATAAGCCGTAGAATAAATAATTAAATCCGCGTCTTTAGGTATATTATTTTCGTCAAAACCTTCTATTATTTTAATCCCAGCTTTAACTAAAACTTCATCAGTCATAAATTTTTCAACAGTATCAGATCCGCTTATCTTATAACCCTGGGCAGCTAAAAATTGCGCCAGCATTGTCATACCCACGCCCTTTATTCCAATCATGTATATATTTTTTATTTTTGATAAATCCATATGCGTTACGCGTTACGCGTTATGCGATAAATAATTTCCACAATCGCTTTATTAGCGCCTGGCTTCATAACTTCTCCTATCTTGTTACGTAGCCTGTTACGCAGCACGTCGTCATTTAATAATTCCTTTATCTTATTGATAAATTCCTCTTTAGTCAATTTATTTTGGTCTAATACAATTACGGCTTGCTTATCTGCAAAAACTTTAGCATTATCTTCCTGGTGCGTATCCGGCATAGGAATAATAATCGCTGGTTTTTTAAAATAAGAA
>Ga0208904_1002849_pt1 | contig 10593 bp, 17 predicted proteins | sample AntAceMetag02UKB_FD_184774 | JGI IMG/M metagenome (GOLD analysis project Ga0208904, IMG submission 184774) | Saline lake microbial communities from Ace Lake, Antarctica - Antarctic Ace Lake Metagenome 02UKB (SPAdes) (version 2) | ecosystem: Environmental > Aquatic > Non-marine Saline and... | reverse complement strand
CTTATTGAATATTTTGTAAATTCTTTTTTCAGTATTATTAGATGACCCTTTGAGTTTTTTGAGAACGAATTCCCAACCAACTTTTTTCTCGCGTTTTTTAACACTATTTTCATCAAAGGGGTTATATTGATATAGATTAAAAATCTCGCATAAGAATTGAGCTAGTTTATCTATGCAAGCGTTATAAAAAATTATGCTGTTTTTACAATAATAACTCTTAATCCATTGCCTTGAGATTTTTTTATGAACATTAGAGTGTTTGTTGGTATGGGCCATTAGTAAACTAAAACGTGCTGAGGAGAAAGTATCAAGAATTTCTTCTTTCCAAAATTCTGCCCTACCAAAGGCCTCATTTTTTAATTCTAAGAGAAAAATGGGTTCGAAATTAGAATAGTTAAAATTCTTTAATTTATCTTGGAATATAATATCTTTTTTAAAAATTTTTTTTCTTCCTTTCACTACTATCGCCTTTCTCTAACAAAAGAATTATATTATAGAAATCCATTAGGATCTTGGAAAAAGACTACCTTGAAGATATAAAACTTGACCTTTGGTATTGTCTGCCTATTGACTATATAGGCATGGCTCTCTTTAGGCCCATAATCAAAATAAAGCTTGTTATCAAAAATATGCTGATTTAAAACCTCGTCAAAAAACATGCACCTAATCTTCTGCTTTTTTCTCCTGCCCTCTGCTTTAATGCCTGAACGAAATCCTTTCTCACGCTGTATGTCATGGCTCGTTCTATGTGATGCTTTTTTATCCTATTCGCTTCTTGCCTATACCCCCTAACACTATTTGTAAAGCCTTTATAGCCTTGCCAGAAAAATCAATTGCATCTTTAGCCTCTTGTTTAGTAGCTTCTTCTCCTTTGTGAACAATTCCATTTCTTTTATCATTCATCTTCCTTAATTTAGCAAAATCAATGCTATCTGGAAGTTTATGATTTGTTATTAATTCAAATAATAGAATTGCATCTTTTCTATTTTCTCTAGCTATGTTTGTTTTCTGGCGCAAAAAGTTCTCAATCTTATCGTCAGCAAAACCCTTATGTTTTAAATAAGCAAACTCAACTCGTGAAACTTCTACTTCTAAAGCAGTATGAGCTAAGACGACACATATTTTATAGTGTTTGGATTTTTTTGAAGATAGGAAAGATACTGCTTGTTCTAATAGCACTATAGAAACCGTAGTTACCCTTATAGAGCACATTATATCTGAAACTCCTATATTCTTATGTGCCTTAATTTCTAAATCACCTTTATCTTTATTGGCCATATGAATATAGTCTACCACACTGCCTTGAAATGCTCAACAGAACTCTTACTAAGTGGCTAGGACCTCTTCTTCCGGCAATACATCCTAAACAGCGTCTTGAACTTCGTTCTATTGCTCAGGCTTCTCTCAACAAGAAACCATGTCTTGTTTTTGGCCATTACTGCATGCGTCGCCTTTTTATCCTTGGGACTCCCATAGATACAAGAGATTGGTGTAATATTCAGGCATGTTGTTATGATAATCTGTTTAGAGAAGAAAAACAAGAGACAGGGGGACAGGAAATTATGACTGGTGGGCAGGAATTTTAAAAAATTAAGAAGAAAGAAAAATTCAGGTAGGGACTATTATTTCGGAATTGATCATTAAAAAGCTTCTATTTAAACTCTAAGTATTTTTAAAGTAATCACTTAAAGCAAGTTCTTTAAGCTTTGGTTTTAATGTCATATGAAGACAGTCTTTAGACTCGTCTATTTTCTGTAGCTCATATTCAGAAAACAATTTTTCACCAACATCTTTAATACGACTTACTAATCGTGGTGATAGTTTTTCCACGCTTTCACCACAAAAGATAATGCCAATCTCATTATCAAACTCTGATGTCTTACCATCTAAAACTTTTCTGGCAGCCATATATCCTTTTTTAATTAGAGAAAACGCACCATCTGGTGAAATATAACTATAATTATTATCATGATACGATAATAATCCAGGATTCAATCCATATATGTAGCAGTCTTCTTCGGGTAAAATAAATACACAATCACCTTTAATAAGCTTTTTTATTTTCCAGTCTAAATTTTTATTTAGATTTGAGAAATCTAATCGAGTAAACTTATTTTTTTTGAATATATTCTTTATGGAAAATCTTATCTTGGCTTCGAGTTTCATTTTCTATCTATTAATTTTTCTTGATATTTTTTCATTTCATTGGATGTCCCTTGTTTCATATAAGACATGTTTAAAGCACTTTCTACTTCTTCCTTCTCAGATAGTATCTCTTCTTTTCTTTTACGCACAACTTCTAACCATGCCTTCTTGTAATGCTCCTCTTCTTCAGATATCGGCATATCTTTTATATAACTTTCGTATTCCTTTATAAGCCTTTCTTCTTGAATGAGCCTTTCTTTTTCTTTTAAATAGCCTTCGGAAGTCTTTTCTATGCTTTTCATCTTTTGATAATTCTTTTCTATGCGCTCTAATAATGTCTTTCTTCTAAGAAAATTGCTCATCTAAATTATCCTATAAAAGATAGGTTACGATATATCCCTTTTAAACTTTTCGTAATTTTTCGTAAAAGTTTAGCTATGCTGGCATCAGGCAATACATCTATATGCTTTTGAAGAAATAGAATATATTTTGTAATTCTTTTGGGGCATAAATTCTCCACATCGCATCTGTCTCATCATGCAAAGTCCAACACGAACCATAGAATTTACTCCTATAAGCTACACTAACCATACCAACTCCAGAAAAATTGTATTTCCCATGCAAAATACAATTTTCATATGGATCATCCCAAAGTTTTGGCTGAACTAACATTAGTTTTCTATTTTTAAATATATCAAATAATCTACCAAGCGACACAATCCTATAAATAGACTTATCGCGTTCAGCTTGCTGTATGTTTATGAAATTATTATCAAGGTTCATAGCTAATAATTTTTAACGACTATTTCGAATCTTCTCGAGAAGGCTTAACAACTCTAACATCACACTTTATATTCTTGGCAGCAGTGATTTTTGTTCCTAAACGTAATTTTAAATTCTCGAACTTGAATGTATAGATGTACCTTCGACAGGCAGAATCGAATACTTTCTCAGAGTGATGCCATGGCCCATTTCGCAACCTATTTTTTTTATTCTTAGGTTTACGCCATATATCTGCATCTAGCATAGGTTCGCCATTAACAACATCATCCCAGTGTAATCTTAACAGAATGATATAATTTTGATAATTAAATTCTTTATGAAAATGGCATCTACTGCCTTTTATCTCAAAAAGTTTCGATTCAACGCCATCAGCCATATTAATTATGGTTACATTTATTATATCAGTTGAATCGTTGAGTTTCATAATCAATTCCTCTTTATTAAAGATTTTTTAGTATTTATAACTTATGTTACCACTTCTCAGCCTAACTCTCAATAAAATTCTGCACAAGTGGCAAACATCTCTTATTCGGCTTCATCCCCCTAATCTCCCAATTTATTACAGTGTCCTCAGTAACCCCTATTTGCTCGGCAAACTCCCTTATAAGCATGTTTTTGCCCATTCTTGCCCTTCTGAGCCTCTCTCCAAGGGTTTTAGGCTTCTTAGGGTATGCGGGGCTTAACTCAAGCAGGTTAATGTCTATATCTAGGGTATATACGGATTGGGAGAAGTTGCTGTTCTGTACCGCAGGGTTGCCCGTGCGGATTTCTCACCCACCCCAAAAAAGTCTGCACTTGTTCGCCGGGGCAGATCCAAAGGTATTTATCAAAAATATCAGGACCCCTATTAGACCGAATAGATATGCATATAGAAATTCAGCCTATTAAATACGAGCAGATGATCGAGAAAACAAGTGAAAAAACTTCAGTAAACATAAAGAAGCGTGCGAATGAGGCGAGATCTATACAGGCTAAACGCTACAAAAACAATAATTACAATTTCAACGCAAAGCTACCGCATCGAGACATAGGAAAGCATTGTCAAGTTTCTAAAGAAGCGTCCGAACTTTTACGAATAGCTATGTCTGAATTATTCATTAGTGCTCGTGCATACGATAAGATTCTACGGGTATCGAGAACAATAGCAGATCTTGATAAGAAAATGCTAATCGGGGTTGAACAGATTTCTGAGGCCATAAGCTATCGCTGTCTCGACACAAAGGCCTGGCTCTAGCCACAAAAACGAAACAGTTTCCAAACCGTTCACGACACTGTTTTAAAGTTAAGAAGGACAGTGGTCGTAATAAAAAATAGGGGGAAAAATGGCAAAGACGCGATTACTTCTTGAGCATTGCTGTTACCATATCTATGTTCGTGGCAACAGAAAGAAAAGAATTTTTAAGAAAGCAAGTGATTTTGAATTCTACTTAGAACAATTACGTCGCTATAAAAAAAGATACCCCTTCCTATTGTACGGTTATTGCCTAATGCCAAACCACATACATTTATTAGGTGAAATCATTATACCTGATAACTTACCCAAACTTATGCAATGTCTACAGCGCTCCTATACAGCTTATTTTAATAAAACATACAAAATCGTTGGACATCTTTGGCAAGGAAGATTCAAAGCAAAAATAATAAACAAGGATAGATACTTACTAAATTGTGCAGCATATATTGAAGAGAATCCTGTTAGGGCTAACTTAGTCAGAGCACCTATCGACTATCGATTCTGCAGCTATGCTGAAAGAAACTTGGGAAAAAGTGATACAATTAGAGTAGTAGATAAGTTTATTTACTGATATAGGCACTGTCCTTATTGAAAATGAAACAGTGTCCCGATTAAGATGGAAACTGTTTCGAATTTTATCGGTTCGAATTTTAGTTTCGGTTTTTGCTTATTTTGTCGCTTCGATTAAAACACTCTTAGGGCGAAACAATATACGGTGGGGAATCATCAGAAACGAAAATAGCTTATCAACAACAGGAACTCTTATTATAGCTTTCGCCAATTTTAGCTTAAAACCGGATTTAGCTCCTCTCGCCTCTTTGCGTGCTACATAATCCTTTAAAAAAGATAGAAAAATAACCCTGGCCCTGCTAAACCCGTTATTCTTGATAGCCTCTTGCCACTTCCATACAGGGTAATAGTGATCGTTATATCCAAAATCATCCGGGTGCTGTTGAGGCTTTTCAAAAACCCCTACAAAGCACTCATTAATTAGTATTATTTTTCCGCCTTTTTTTAGAACACGATTAAGTTCTTTAAATGTCTTATCCAAATCAGAGCTATGATGAATAGTGGCTGCGGCAAAAATTATATCAAAAGAATCATTCTCAAAAGGGAGTTTATCCATATCCGCGTAAATCCTCTCGAAATATAGGCCATCCCTTAAATAAAGATCCGCCACCTTTAAATAATCGGTAATATCAACTGCGACAACATCACATCCCTTTTTAACAAATTCGCGTGATGCCCAGCAAAAAGCAGCGCCTAATTCTAAGACCTTCATTCCTGGCTCTATGCCCCAGGTATCGACTAGATCGTAAAAACGATGTGAGCCTTCAGCGAAATTCTGAAATGAGCCCCCTTGTTTAAAAAAGTAACTTCCGTCTCCTCTTGGTAACGACATAAAAAGGTGACTAAACCGCTCTATCGTTTCTGGATTTATAAAAAACTCATCGCCCTCCTTTGTTCGAATGCGGGCCTCGTCAGAACTAGCCTTGCGCTCCTTAACTATCTCCTGGGACGGTTCCGCCAAAAAATCAACTACGCCTTGATCAAGCGAAAAAGAATAGTTGCAAGTATCACAAAGGATAGCACCTTCCCTATACTCATTATACGCCCCTGTCACAGAATCTATTTTAAAAGGCCTGCCACCGCAAATCGGGCATTTTAATATCTTAATTATGTCTGTTTTCATCGCTATAAACGCCTATGGTTAATAGTGTCTTTATCATCGATATCATCCTCTGTATTTTTATTACTCTTCCATGTTTCATATATCATAATAAGCGCTTTTGTGCTGCCTGCATCCATAATCCATTTTAGTCCGAAAATCAAAGCTGCGGCTAAAAATTGTATAAAAAATAATTTAAACACGAAAGAGAGTAGAAAAAAAACGCCTGAAATAAATATATATTTATTACGTTTCATATAGCTGTCTTTTGCCTGAATCCTAGGATATTTTTTTGGCATCGATAACGCCTTTCTTAAGAGACCCTTTCTAGTATCGCTCTCTTTACTTGTGCTGGGTTTAGATAGAGCGGCAACACATAATGCCACCTTTTCAAAACATTTATCACATTTTGCGACGTGAGCGGCGACAGCATCTTTTTCAGCTGCTGTAGAAGACGTCTCACTTACATAATCAGCAAGCGTACCATCTAAGGGGCAAGTATCAAGCGATGCACGAGGACTACCCTTGCCACCCGAACGCAATGCTGTTTTTAATGAAAAATCTAGGCTGTGATCAGACACTATACCCTCTCTCCTTCAATTTCTCTTTTAGCGTTTTTTTTATGCGGAAGATAATCGTAGATACTGAGTTGACCGGCATATCCATAATACGCGCGATTTCACGATGCTTCATATCATACAATAGGTCGAGCGTAATAATGCGCTCTTCTTTTAACGTGAAATTTTTAGCAAGTTCCAGAATCGCGTCATTAAGCTGCCTATTGTCTATTTCCGCACGCGAGGTATCTACCGATATACTGGCATTTTGATGATCTACGCTGTTTTTACGGAAACGATTATGCTTCTTTTTATTTCTAACAAAATCAGCTGCGACATTTTGCGCTACTATAGTAAGATAAGCCGGAATTGAGCGGGGATTTGTTATCTTGCTAAGAACATTGTTGCACCAAATATGCGCAAATGTCTGTTGGAATATCTCATCGATGTCGCCTTGGTTGGTGTTAAAAAAAAACTTGAAAATCTTGTATCTGATCGCCCTGCGTACTAGTCCTGAAAACTTTTTAACCAGACAGATCCAAGCCTCTTCATCTCCTATGACACACAACCTAAGAAACTCTTGGTCACAATTATCACTCATATAGCGCATGGTATAAAACTATTCTATATAAACTATTCAGACATAAGATTATTCTTTTTCAGAGTACTCTCAAGCTCTAATACAGCTTTCTTAAACTGAGGGAATAATTCAACATTAAGCGAAAGTCCTTTTGCTGTAGGGACCTTGCTTCCCGCCTCTTTTGAATCAACCCATACCCTGAGATCTATTAGATCAAACCCCTTATACTCTTTTACGCCGATTCTTATCTCTTCAAACTTGTTCTTGTTAAAAGTTGCGACAGTCTCATTCATCTTCTACACCTCCTTCCATTGTCTTAAGTGTTTTTTTCTGCAATTTTGCCTATAAATTTATTTAGTAAGGCCTTATCCTTTATACCTATCTTCAAAAATTTTATACCTGCCTTAAAGATTCTTTCTGAACCTGCAGAATCTTGTTTTATTTCATCGACCCACACGACCTCTCCCTTAATCGCTATAGGCTGCATATTTGGCACTCTTATATTAAGATCGACCTGACTCTTCTCAGGCATTATTTCCGGTACTTGTATACATATACCCTCACCGGAAATGTCATGACTAAACGCATGATAAACATCATCTGCTTTTCCGGAAATGCGGCATTCTACATTAAGTAGCTTCTCGAAGCGTCCGAATTTGCGCCTATCTTTTAGCGTATCCCAGTAACTATCAAGCCTTGCGGAGATATGCGACAAATTTCTTGTCCTGTGCCTCCAAAGCATAAAAGCTACAGACAACAAAATCAATATGGCTATAATAAACGACAATATACTGTGCATATTGGTGCCCTTACAGTAGACTACCTACTTCTTTGGCTTGTAACCGGTAAGCGCGTTACCTGTAAAGATAAGGCTTTCACTTTTTGCAAGTATTTTACTCTCAATCTCAAGCACAGGATATGTGCCATCGTATATCCATTCTTCCTGCACAAGCCCAACATCATCTACGCCTATTTGTATTATCCGATCAGGCTCTCCCCACTTATCAAGTACAAAATCTTTACTATCACCGAGATGAAGAGGTGACGCGCCATTCCATGGCGGTATAAGCCTACTTGGAGATGGCGGTTCAATTCCAGCGCACCCTGCTCCAAACATGATAGCTACAATGCATAGTATTACAACATATCTCATGTGAGACACTCCTTTTTTATAAAACTTATTATAATACTATATATATATATTGTCAATTGCAAAAAGAAAAGCCCCCGAAAAATCGGGGGCTTTTCTTTTGTTGCAACTTATCTTCTAATAAATTAGAAGTCGATTGTTGTAGCTGCTACTAACTGTGCCGCTGTCTTATCCTGCGCGCTATTGCCCTTTGTGTAAAAATTACCTGGCCAGAATACTCCGCCGCATACTGTGAACGCTACATCTTCAGTATAGTCGTATGCTAACTTAGCATCAAGTTCCATACCAGCTTCATCATTACCACCTGAGACAGGTACCTGATCAAGCCAGAAATATGTATATCTTACGTTAACATTTATATCAGTCATAGGATCTGCTGATATAAAAGCAGCTAATGACTTCTGGTTAGTTAGACCATTGTTATTACCATCGGCACTTGTACCATTTGCTACATCATAAGCAGTAACCTTTGATACGTTTCTAAAATCGCCTAAATAGTTATCAAACTTGCCGCGATATATTGGATCCCATGCTTCCCACTTACTAGAGTCTGCTGTGTCTGCGTTGTTACCAGTAAGATAGAGAAACTCTCCACCAACTACAGGTGTCCACTTAACATCAGCGAATGTATAATCACCACCAACGTTTAGTGCATATGCTTCACGATCTTTACCTGCCGCAGGCTCATTTCTGTAATCACCAAACTGTACAGCACCTTCTGCAAAGAGGTTCATTGACTCAAAAGGAACTAAGCTACCTCTTAATCCAACAGTGTGAATCTCATCAACAGATTTTGGACCTGTTCCAGCTGCAGTAGCAACTCTATCATGCTTAAAGATATAGTATGCTTCTGCTTCAGCATCATACTTTGTGAAATCATAGCCAACATTTGCTACATATAGATCTGTATCATCATTATTATTAGATCCAGCAGCATTATTATCAGCATCTATCTTTGAATAGATTAAATCGATGGTCCATGGATCATAATCAAGAGTGGCTCTGATAGAATCAAATGCTGTCATCTCACTCATTTCTTGTACAGTTCCTGGCAATCCACCCTCATCCCATACGTTAATACCGGAGTTACCTATCATAAGACCCTTACCAAGCCAGATGTTCTGACGACCGATTTGTAATGTCAAAGGAGCATAAAGCATTTCCTTTAATGTTACATAGGCTTCGTCAAGCTTGATATCAAACTGGGCGCTTGTATCGCCATTACCCTGCTCAGCATTCCAGTCTCTCTCATTGATAAGACGGATGTATGTTGATACGTTATCTGTTAAATCTGCTTCTACGTTCAAACCAACCTGATTGATAAAGAAATTCTGGTTATCGCCATCATTGTCCTGAAAATCTATATCGCTTTGATATATATAAGCAACCTTGATGTCACCGGAAACCTTTATATTCTGTGTTTCAGCGAAGGCTGGAACTGCAAAAGCAACTAACAACGCTGCTACGCATATTCCTGTTAATAATCTCATTATTTATTCTCCTTTTAATACGTTTAATCTAATTTAATAGTATTGCACACTCTCGCGCAACACCTCTTGCTTTCTATGTTACTCACCATATCTTGATAATTCGCGGCTCTATTTTTTTCACCTCCTAGCTTTGCCTTATTTGAATCATCTATGGCGTTTAAATACATATAATATAGTAAAATAATATCAAATTAACAGTGCTATGTCAACATAAATGTAAGAAAAAGAAACTTTTTAATCTTCTCTCTCAACTGATTTATAAGTTGTTGCCCTGCCTGACTTTGGGGCAACGGTTATTGTAACAAAAGCACTCATTCCTTGAGGTTCAATGACTATAATGCAATTCTGGTCTTCTCTTTCAAAATTTAATATCCTTCTGCCATATTCGAGCATGTTTGTAAAGCGCCAGTTATATAACGGCATCTGGTTCTTAAAAAAATTGACAACCTGATCTCCGCTTGACCTTCCTTTGTATTTTAATATGCCTACACGCAAAACATCATTTTCAAATGTAAATGACTGCGCTGTAATCATCTTAAAACCTGACGGCACCGGTATGTCAACAAATTTCAATGCTGTTGAGACATCCAGAGCCTTTGTAGCCTTTATATCATCATCTGTAACAGTTCCAGATGTTGCACAACCAGCAGATAACAATAAAACAGATATTATAATTAATGAATTTCTAATATTCATATTTACCTCCTTTTAATATATGATAGTAAAGAACGCAACAGACGTCAAGATAATACCACAGTTTAATAAACTTTTCGTATAAGAGCTTCTGAGTTTTTATATGCCTGAACTATGTCATTATCAGAGAGGCCTGCTAAGCGCGCCACATTCCTAAAGAGCGCATCTGATGGAAAGTTATCAGGCGAATGAAAATCAGAGTCTATTGTAATCTTTGCTGAATATTTTTTTGCCATACTCGCGACATGCGCATTTGTCTTAGAATGGCCTTTTCGCGTTGTAATCTCAAGAC
>Ga0208904_1002845_pt1 | contig 10597 bp, 18 predicted proteins | sample AntAceMetag02UKB_FD_184774 | JGI IMG/M metagenome (GOLD analysis project Ga0208904, IMG submission 184774) | Saline lake microbial communities from Ace Lake, Antarctica - Antarctic Ace Lake Metagenome 02UKB (SPAdes) (version 2) | ecosystem: Environmental > Aquatic > Non-marine Saline and... | reverse complement strand
GGTGCTACTACAGGATCAGGCGTATTCTGAACCTGCTGCGCGACTCTACCAAGTTCACCGAGCCGCTTCGATTCGGCGTTGACCATCTCGTGACACCTGGCGATTGTCTTGATCGCAAGGTCCGGGGATGCATCATACAGTCCCGAAATCTCTTCTGCTGTCATACCCATACGCTGGGCAGCACGATAGTGACTATCAGACAATGCTGGCTTATCGGCTTCCCCGGGCTCGTCGTCATCGTCCGGGTCAGGATCAGGATCGGCTTCCTCTTCCTTGGGCTCAGGATCGGGCTCAGGGTCGGGGGTAGGGTCTCCATCAGCTTCCGGTTCGTTGTCGTCGGGCTCAGGGGTAGGCGTCGCAGGTTCCCCCGCGAGGGCAATGCCTCCGTCAAAATCGATTTTATCAATAGCGGCCGTCATCTCACCTACTGCTGTGGCTTCCGCCGCTATTTGTTCTTCTCGTTCTTTGTCCATGTTTGGTTCCCCTAGATTAGTTGTTTTCTTCCGCCCGCCTTCACAACACCGCGGGCATCGTAGTACTTATCAGCCTGCTTGACTGAGGTCAGCACAGGGCGACATTGCTTGTCCACCTTGACGTCAGGGTACAACTCCTGGTGCTCCGCACGTTGCGACGGGTGGATGGCCAGTGCGTCCGAGTGCAGATCTTTGCTGTAGCCACTCTGGTACACTGTCGGGGTGTTGGCCATGATGTCCTTGGTCATCAGGTAGCCACATGTGGGGCACACCTCCACACGGTCGGATTCAGCCATCGGCTTAATGATATCCTCGCGACGGCCACAGTCACCACACTGATAAATGTAGGTAGCCATTACTTCTTCCCCTTACGTTTGTCCACATCGGATGGCATGTCCTTCATGGACACACCGGCCTCGGCCAGTCGGGATTGAACCAACTTGGTAGCCGCGCTCTTGGTATCGGCTTTCTTTTTCTTCTTGGGTGTCGCCTTCTTTGGCTTGCCCCACCCGTCCTTGAACATCTGCGGATACTTCTTGCGCGTGTTGTACTCAGCCTTCATCTCTTCGGCGTGCGTGCCTTTGCCCACGGCGAGTTTCTTTTTCTTGGGTTTGCTGAACAGTCCCATTACATACCTCCACGATTCAAGTTCTGCTGCCCGACAGCCGCTGTGGCCTGGGCGTTCTGGTTGAATTGCTCAGTGGGTGTTCCCGGTGGCGTGCCGCCTACAGGCAGACCACCGTTCTGTGTCCCGCCGCTGTCACCCCCGCTTTTCTTAGGCGAGCCCAGCATATCAGCGTGCCACTTCATGCGGGCCTGGAATCCCGGGTCCGTCCAGATACCATCAGCGATAGCAGCAATGCCCATGTCCTCGGCCACGTTAGACAGGTACGTGGAAATGTTGAACTGCTGCCCCGCCTGCATAGCGAGGGACAACGCATTGAACGCCTGCGGCAGCACCTTCAACGTGAAGTACGACACGGCCTGCTCACGGGCTACCGGGTCCATCTTGCTCATAGACCGCTGTACGATCTCGAACCCAAGCGTCTCAATACTGCCGGTCTTGTCGTCTGGGGTCAGATACAACTGCTGCTCTTCTCCAGTAGGCAGCCGTTTGATCAGCGGAATCCCGGGCTGTCCGGGCTGGAACAACAGATCGTCGTTGTGCAAGAACCAAGCCTGCTTGCCGGATATCTCACTGGTCGTGTCATAGATCATGTCGCGCATGTCGCCAATACTGACAGACGCATTCTGCTGTAGGATCTGCTGGCCGGTTGCCTTGTCGGCGTTAATCGCGGCCCCGCTCATCATGTCCGGGTTACCGGCCGCAAGGTTATACCAGCCATACAGATTCTGTGTCATCTGCAGAGTGTTTTCATTCGCACCTTCGTACGACACAATGTTGACCCCATTCGGGTCCTCACTGGCCACCCACTCACCGTCGATAGCATCTTGTACTGCCATGGCAGAGTCGTAGTTCGCCGGACTATAGAGCCCGACATTCTTCTGACGATCAGCCTGATCCATGCCCTTCTTGAACAGACGGTTTGCCATGTCCCCGAGGTCTCGCCATACACCAACAGGTGCGACCGGGAACGGGTTATCAGGCACCGGCTGCGTGATGGAGCCGAACGTATACGAGCCGTCAGGTGGGCCGTAGTACTCCTGCACGTTGAGGAAGTCCTGCATCACGGCTTCCGCGGGATCGGGGATGTAGCAAATGGACTCAGCTTCCGGCACCCACACCTCTACGACGTTGACATAGTCCTGCCAAGCGTTGAACGTCATGGACTGCGGGTCTTCCTGCGTAAGTGCCTCAGCCCTCTCCCCGCTGTCGTGCTTCGTCCCCGCACGCGGGAGACGCCTGATCAGGTCCTTGTCCCACCCATCCATTTTCATAAGCCGGGCCCGCTCGATATGTATGCGGTGCCCAATAAAGTTCGCCTTGCTGAAATCGCGACACATAGGGTCGCAAGTCATGTCGTCCAGGCTGATCAGCTGTGTATAGATCTGCATCGGATCGACGCCGATGTCCTCAACAATGGTGTTGGTGTAGTCGAGCGACGTCTTGAACGGGGCCAGGCCACCGAGGGCCATGTCGACAAGACCAGCCCGCAGTATCCTGTGCATTTTCAGTTTTTCGTGTAGGTCACCGAGGGCCAAGCCCATCTTCTCGGCATAGTCCCGCTGCTGCAGGATCTTGGTGAGTACCTTCGTCATCCCGTTCTTCTGCACGAGGTTCGGAACCAGCGCACGGATGGCAAGGAACGTAAGGTTGATCGGCCGCTCACCGGTCATGCCGTGTTCCTTAGCCATATACTCGCCGATGTATTCCTTGATGGCATACGCCCGGGCCTTGCGGAACCGCTCGAACCGTCGGAACCCCTCCAGGGTGCTCTCACTCAATTTCTTTGCAGTCAGTGATCGGGACATGAATGCCTCTATCTGAATGAATACGGTTTCTGCCAGCCCTTGGGCCTCTTCAACTCCTGTTTCCACTTGTTGAACCGGTGCTCCCATGTAGCCTCGGGGGCACCAGAATAGTTCGTACGCGGCTTTACCTTCACCTTATTGAGCGTCGTCAGGGCATCGGCGATAGTCCTGTCACCATGCCCCAGGTAATCGGCCGCGCTCTTGTCGATCAACTCAGCCGGGCCAACCTTGCCGCCCGGATATGTGATGTACGTCTTAGTCTGGTCAAGGCTCTGCTGATCGCGGTTGATAACTTTGCCTTCACGCAGCTGTCGCTCGTACTCGCGGAGCAGCAGATTCTTGCGCTCGCGACTGGAGTGCCAACCGTACTTCGCCGTCTTCTTCGTCACTACCTGGCCAATCGTTTCATCGCGGTAGTAGAACGGGTACTTCATCTGCTTGATGAGTACGTTACCGAAGTCCCACCCGGGCCCGTTCATTTCCCAGACGATAAATGGCAGGTGGCGGGGTGCGGCACCTCCGACCCATACGGCCAGAGCGGCGATAGTTCGCGCGGCATCGTATGGCGGGCTAGTCTTACTAGCCCACTTCGCGACGATCTCGCCCGTCCGGTCACATCGGATCGAGGCAACGGACTCCGTTGTTGTTTCACCGCCCTGCCCTCTTGATAGGTCGATGCCTACCGTGTACGTCTTGGTCTGGTCAAGCCGCCCCTTTATCAGCGGAACCCAAACGCTTAGCTCGCCCTTCGGGTCTCTAGTCAATCGGATGGCCTTGAGGTCCCGGCGACGAAGCAACACTTTTGATGCTTCTCCATTTGATATCTTGTCACGCAGTGATATGTTCAGCTTCGTACTGGGCTTACGCGCGTACATGGCAGCGTGCGCGTCGATCTCAGTGTTCGTGAAGAAAGTATCGCCTACGGCACCTTCCATCGCGTACAACTCTTTGGCAACCTCTTTCCACCCGCATCGGGCGATCTCATGCTCGGCAAAGGGCGACGTAATCCTGTAGTCCTCTGTAACGTCGTCCTGCAGAATGAATCGGCCCTTGCCCTTGGACGGAGAGTCCCAGAACATCAGGGGGAATACCTTGATCCGCCCACTATTCTTCCAGTTCGAGTATGCCGAGCCAGGCAGATCGACTGTTGAGTTCACCACGCGGCACGGGCAGACCGGGGCAGTGGATCGCATGATGCTCTCCCCGTTGTCCATCTTACTCATCTCATCTAGCAGTATGATAGCGGCCCGGTCACCGGTAAACGCGGACTTGTTCGTGCTCTCACCGGCAATGGTTGACCCGTTCAAGACGTTATGAATCCGCATACTAGTACGGTTGTCACGCCCCCTGCGAAGTACACCGGGGGGACATAACCAGCTGGGGAGGTATGCATTTATCGTGTCGTGTTTGAAAAACAGTGACTTCGATATCGGGCTGTCCACGAGGTCTTCTACACGTGACATCTCTCTCAGCTGCGTGTTCGGCCGGAACAGCCACAGCCAGTGCAGAAAGCCCGCGCACAACCACGAGGCTCCAAGGTCTCTTGACTTGTCAATGAGCCCGTCTTCGCCGCTACGGAACCGGTCCCAGATGAAGTCTATCATCTCTTCCTGGCGAACCCAGCATATCCACGGGTGCAGCGCCACTTTGGCGGGCACATTGCCCCATGTCGTCTCCGATACCTCCTGCTCGTGGAGGGTCCATATGAAAGCATTGAAAAACAGGATCGGGGACGCCGTGCACGCAGCTATAAGATCGCGCTGTAGCACAGGGTCCTTCTCAGCCCGGTGCAATAGCTTCTCCCGGTACTCACGGTTACCACCGTCTGTGACGGGCACCACGAGACCTGTGTGCGGGCATGTCCAGGATACCCTGTCCGATGGGAACGGACTACTAAGCTGTGGCTTGACTATTGCCATCAATGTCCCCGAGCACATCGTCTGCCATCGTATTCAGCCGCTCTTTATTCAGTCGCGACACGCGGTCAGGTACGCTCTCTTTACCGTCGTCGCCCCTGGGATCAGTAGAGCCCGGCTTGCCATCAGAGCGGTCGAGTACGATCTTGACATAATCAATACTGCCCGGCGTGACATCACCATCCTCATCTGTCGCGGGCAGGGCCCGCTCCCAGCAGTGCCGGGCCAACGCCTCAGCCTTGCTTATAATCCGCGGGGGGCCTGGGATACCGGCGCTAACGTCCTGCACCACTTCTGTCAGTTCTGTGCCTACCGACCGTATGAGTTCGCTCAGGGCCTTACCAGCCCGCTGCTTGCTGCCAAGCTCTCTCATGTCGTCACCGTGCGGATGTGGCTCGCCGCTCTTTTTCTTAGCCATACTACTCCTGTCCAAACCGCAGGCCGTCGCCGAACAGCCGTAAGCTGCGTACGCGGCCGAAATCAGTGAGGTAGACTCGCTCTATCTTAATGCCCCAGCCACGCGCCGCCTTGGCCAGGCCGCGGCCGATCTCTGCCTTCACGGCCGTGATATCGGAACACTCGGCCAAGGACCGAGCCTGTAAGTAGTCCAGAATCACGCCTAAAGCCAGCGTGCTAAGGGCTTTATCGACGTCAACAACTGTAAAAAGCGCCTTTTCCACGTTCTCGATGTGGTATCTGAGGCATCCGGATACCACCAACTCACTGCCATCCAGGGTCCGCACCGTCTGCGGGGGGAGGTCGACTACCTGTGTCACCACCTCCATGGCGATTATCTTCTGTAGGATCGGCCAGGCAAAATACCAGCCCGGCCCTATGATCCTATATCTGCTACCGCAGGTGACCCTAGCCGCCATTTCGTTGGGCTCAATCATCACTAACTGCGGTAGCAGGGACAGGACCTTATCGAATATTTGCTGGAGCCACTCCACTATACAGCCCGGCCGTTTCGCGTGATCAGGCCGCGTTCCCTGAGTTTTTTGTACCTCTGCTCATACTGCGAGAACGTCATGCCCCCGTGCGCGTATGTATCACGCAAAGCCTGCTCCTCGCGGGTGGTCTGGTCCTTGCGTTTCCACGATCCCTTGGTGCTCATCAGTTCACCTCTAGGTCCAGATCACGTCTGAGGTCCCCCAGGGAGATCCCCTCGTCCTTGGGCCAAACCACACTGATATCCTCTTCCTTGACGACCAACGCGGGCTTGCCGTCGACGGTCAGGTCGAACATCTTGGTCTGCATCACCCGCATCATGGTGAGCAGTGGCACGAGAACAGTGTCACCAACAGCTACTGTGGTGATACTTTCGTCAATGCAGATGACCTCGCCAATGTTGGATTCCTCTTGCGAGGATTCAGGCAAAATTATTCCCCTACGTTCGCTCTGATTTTCACCGCGTACAATTATGATGTTTCCGTTTAGGCACTTCATTATGTTCCCCATACTCAGTACTATTTCAGTTCGTCAATAGCGTTCACCAACCGCTGCATCTCGTAGGTGACGTCGAACGTCTCCTCGACCACGTTGAATCGGCACAGTGCGAAGTGAGTCCGCACAGCGCCAATAGTATCAACGAAACGAGATATAGGTACAGAGAAGTTAAGACATGGGTCCTGGCCCGCAACAAGGACACCAATAACCTCACCCTGCATACTAAAAATAGGTCCCCCAGAATTTCCGGGATACGCTGGACTCGTGCTTTGCAACATCACGTGCCAGTCGAACCGCTGCTCCCGTCCCCACCCTCTACGGTTGTACAGGTCTCTATCAAGGGCTGACAAGATACCCACGGACACTGAATTGAAGTTGTCACTGCCCAGGGGGCTCCCCATGATAACCACGTGTTGTCCCACTCTGAGTACGTCTTCCGTAGCCAGTGTTGCGTAGGGGAGATTGGGTTCGGCCCCCGCGAGGTCGAGCATAAGGAAGGTGATATCATTCTCTCTATCCTCCAGCACGTAGCCAGGCTTCACCTCGAACACGCGGCCGTCATCAAGCGTAACCTCATAATCGCCTGGCTTGCTGTCGGATACATGTTTCGCAGTGAACAAGATTCCGTCCGGGGAGATGAGACACCCCGATCCCTGGTGTTCGCCAACCTTGCGGATATGCACGACGCTGCCGCGCACGTCCTCGATCAGGTCGGGGAGTCGGTTGTCAAGGGCATTAACTACGTCACGCGGCGCTGGGCCGTGTGTGCTCATGGTTATTGCCACGAGACCCATGGCAACAATGACGACAATAGCTGCAATAGCAACTATTACCGGGGTTTTACTCACCGGCGCCCTCAGCGTTACTGTCCCGTCACCCATCCTCAGTCCCCTTCAAACTTACTAACGGCCTTCGCCAGCTTACCCACCAACGGGAGCACATGTTCCTCGACGTACTTCACCGCTACATTGACTTCACCAAACGCTTTGGTGAGCAGCTTGAGTTCCTGTTCCGTGAGTCGCAACTGTACTGTCTTCGGCTTTTCCATCTGTGTTCCCCTTACTGAATGTTAATCGGTTTCGTTCTCAACGAAAGTCTCTGCGGTGACAATCTGGGCGGCGAGGTCTTCATCTGAAACGGCCATACTACTCTCCCTTAACTTTGTCCGCCAACTTCGGAACCATCACAATTGGCGGTAGGAACTGCGTTATGGGCCTTGACCGTCCCATCGTCTTCTACAAACAGATACCATGCAGTGCCATTTGCACTGTGGCACTTAACATATCCAGGAGTATTCCCCCCTGACCCGTCCCACAGGGTAATAGTACCATTAGTTACTCCATCGGCCCCAGCAGTTATGGCCCCGTTTGCTACCGCGACACCCCCATTAGCATACAGTTGCCCAATAATCTCTTCCGCACCGGCGACGGTGAGGGTGCCGCTCGGTGGAGTGATTGTGTTTTGGTCTGTGAAGTCCAGACGTGCGCGGCCAAATAGGTTTGCCATCGTTGGGATCTCCTTGTCTCTATGTGTCAGCCGCTGATTCCTGAGTACTCCGCGATCACAGTCCCTGTGTGGGTCGTGGGCACAAGCACCCAGCTGTTGATACCACACCGATCGAAAGCAATCTGGGCAATGTAGTCGTCATCGCCGCTGATCACGCCGATAGGCTTTAGGAACTTCTCGTTACTGATCACGATTTTGTCGACCCAGAGGTCCGTCGCCGATGTCCGCTCCTGCGTCCCAACTGTGCAAGTGAGCGTGGCCGCGCGGTCGAAGTAGTCACCCTGTCCGCGACACTGCAGTAAGTCGAAAACAAGACTATCGGCATCTGTGGTGCCCGAGAACCTGAGTACAAGGCCCGCGTGCTTGGCGTTGGGCTCGAAGATCTGAACCCCTGCCAGGGCCTGGAGGTCCGCGTAGGTGCGTGCGTCCACGCCCGGGGTAGCTACGGCGGCTGTCATGGCCGTGAGGGCTGTGAAGCTGAGGTTATCGGTTATGTTGACGACCTGATTCATCGTTCTGTGCTCCTCTATTGGTGATTTTGTTACTTTGGACGCCGGATGATTATGGCAGCCCTACATGTAGCGAGTAGTCGTCCCTACAATACCTTGCAGTTGTCATTCTGGATGTGCGGGGTCGGGAATACATATATTTTTATATCTTGTATTTTCGGGGCCCGGAATTTTTGGTGTGGCTCGCCGGTCTACCAACGGGACTCCTTCCGGCAACACGGCACATTCAAGGGCCATACCCCCGGGGGTCGCACGCTCCGCGCCATAGATGAGCGCACGCGCACGCGCTCAGTCATACCACCAACTAAATAAGAATTAACTTGCACATCACACAATCACACACTATACTTAACGTAGCCAATCATGGCGACGAGGAGTACACAATGGACAGAACCACGCATCTGTACGGTATCACCTTGCAAGAACATGACGATGGTTTCTTCCTATGCTGCGACGCGTGCATGGGTGACGGATGGTTCGCGGGCAACGGGCCGTCGCGACAAGAGATTGAAGATTTTGCGGCAGACCATATCAACTGCGAGTGACAAGGGGACACACGATGACAATCACACTAACCAACGGGACACGTATCTGTTTCGGACCTACGGGCTTTAGCGTTTCAACACCTAACGAGCCCGTGACGTACTAACATGCCGCGCATCATATGGCAACTGGCAGTACTGATATACATGGCACTTTGTTAAGGGGTGACACTATGAAGACCATACAGGAATATGAGATCATTAAGCATGGTATCGAGCATAGCGACTATTTCCAGGGATGCAGTATCAGCTTTACGGGGTTCACTGACGTCGGCACTGGTATAGGCAACAGTGAGTTTGAGGCCCTTGACGATGCGCTTAACCAATTGGCACAGAACGACTGGGACGTCGGCGGCCACAAGCTCTTAAATGCCGACACGGAAAGAGCCAGCATGGTAGACGTAATTTCGCCATACCACTTTCACTTTGACGTGGACGATCGTAGGGAAAGCCCATGGGTTCACGTATCAGTACGCGTAAGATAGGAGGGCACACGATGTTATACGCAATCAAGCACGGAACCAAATGGGGCATGGTGCGCAACAAGCGCAAAGCCATCAAGCTTGCTAAGGCAAACGACGGGCAGGTCTACGAACACGAGGGCATCCCGGAGATCAACGCATGGGATTGGCCGACGTTCGTAATTGGCGCGACACGTATTTACTAGGGGGATCGGGAAGATGATACGCAACGGAACTACGTACCATGACGAAACATCAGAAGAGATAGTGACACTACTGGAGAATATCAGACAACAAGGCACACGTGTACGCTTCCACTGGGGCGACGTGACAACTGGAAAAGACTGGGGCGACAAGTATAACGTCGCCGGAAGGATCGGCCGGTCGATGGGACCGAACAAAATTCCTATCTTGATGCATAATCGACGTTCGTCGGGTGGTGGCGCGATACTTGACCACTGTATCGTGAGGATAGCGGCCTCTAGGGGCGGTCGCGAGCTATATAGGCACCCCACCTACCATGTGTAGGGGATCGTCCAGCACAGAGCACGTGGGGGCCCTTAATGGGCCCCTACGTTCGTTGGTGGTGTGCGCTGGAGGGGTCCAAGACCACGAAAAACACCGATTTTTAGCTAACTTGCTACTACATTTGTAGTAGAAGGACCTTTTCACCATTTACACCCCACCCACTCCAACCTAATGTCACTCACTGGGCTATTGAAAACCGGCCCCCACAAACCCTAAACTCTCTTTTACTCCCTTTACTCCACCTAAGAGAAGAAATAGTATAGAGTAAGCAGAGAGGAGAAATATTAACTTAGACAACGTCCAATAATACAACACAATGTTAACAACATATAAAACAGGTTATAAGACGTGAAACAGGCCCCCATCGGGAAATACTCTCTATACGGAGCTGAGTAAACCCCCAAAAGAGGGAGCAGAGGGAGTAAATCCGCACTTACGACCCCAACATCGCCGATTTATATACTCAGACGGAGTGACATACAGGTAGGAGCGCGAGGGAGCAGAGGGAGTGCCAGCACACTAATTTACTAGGGTATAGGCTAGATATAGGACCTAAAGCAAAACAATTGAAAATAGATTCCGAGATAGATTTAATCTATGTGTTTGAAATCCATATAACTATAGATTGAAACTAGCGCCAAACGGCCCCCCAAACCAATAGATTCAATCTATTAATCGCAAAGTTCCCCCTTGCAATCATGCCGATCATATGTTATACTGTACAAAACGTCCAAATATATGGAGAACCAAAAATGATGACACCGACCCACCTACGCGATATTA
>Ga0208904_1002844_pt1 | contig 10600 bp, 9 predicted proteins | sample AntAceMetag02UKB_FD_184774 | JGI IMG/M metagenome (GOLD analysis project Ga0208904, IMG submission 184774) | Saline lake microbial communities from Ace Lake, Antarctica - Antarctic Ace Lake Metagenome 02UKB (SPAdes) (version 2) | ecosystem: Environmental > Aquatic > Non-marine Saline and Alkaline... | reverse complement strand
CATGGTATTTAATTTTATACTTATTCAACAATCCCAGTGTCCTATAAATATCTGCTACTCTTATTCTTTTATTCATTCTATCAAGTTTTCTTTGACTAAAAGATTCAATGCCAACTACAAAATAAGTACAGTTACTATCCTTTGCTGCCCGAGCCATATCTTCATCAAAGATGTCGCATCGAATGCTTGCTCCCCATTCAACATTCAGTTTTTTCAAACCTCTGCACATCTGCATAAATCTAGACTTGGTTAAATTAAAAGTGTTGTCGTTAATAACAATAGTGTTAATTTTGTATTTACTTTTATAAAAAGCTATCTCACCAAAAACTTTAGACAAACTTCGAAGACCAACCTTACAAGTTTGAGAACAAAAAGTACAGTTGAACGGGCAACCTCTAGAAGTTAGAATTCCCATATACTTATTATCGTGTCTCTTATGATACTCGTCAATCCCAAAACCTTCGTAGTCGGGCCAGGGGATTTGGTCAATATTTGACGTTTCTTCGAACTCACCAACAACTAGCTGATCGACATAATCTTTCATAATCTCTGGGGTAAAGGTAGCTAATGCTCCACCAAGAACAGTCCAGATACCAAGCTCTCTACAAATTTTACTGTCTCGAATTATATTCTTAGCGAACTCTTCAAATCCAGTAAAGCAAACTACGTCTTGATCTTTCACTTCCTCAACGAAGTCATACTTCCAAAGATTATAATTGAGTACTTTTACTTTATGTCCTTGAGCTTTCAGCACACTTGATACATACATAAAGCCAAGTGGATAGCAGCAAGGATCATCCAGTGGAACATCATATTTATGTAAGACTAAAGTTATCTTCATTGTCTGTCATAGTCCGCATTAACTCCCGATGCTGTACTCCAGTCAGGGGTATACATATCTTTGATAGCATTCTTTACAGTATTAGTTTTCTTCGGTAATACGATAACAGCTTTTTTCTTCTTTGCTAATTTCTTTTTTGCTTTTAATTTAGCTGCTATTTCTTCGTCCTGTACTTTAGTAAGCTTATACCCTTCTACAGCTGCACCAACATTTTCTTTAATGGAATCTTTAACTTTGTTAAACTTATCCATTAAGCTTACTTTCTTTTTCTTTGGGTCATTTATTTTAAACGCTGTAGGTCCAGACATTATTCTTTCTCCTAAGTTAATTGCGTACTTTTTACTGTTCCGTTGTGATTGTAGCAAAGCCACAAATCTGTACCAGTTGAGTCAGACCAGAAACAGAATTTACCTGCTGGTAAATCTCCAACAGTTGGTTCTGCTGCTTGTGAATATGTTTTAATTCCTAACCTTCCTTCACTATCCCATGAGTGAAATGTCCCACTTGTTGTCACTTTTATAGTATCTTCAGTCGGAGGAGTTGGAACACGATTTCTTGTTCTTGTTATCTTAATCCAGTAATAATCAACTGTTCCAAATGCACCTATTACTTCATTGATTGTTCGTACTCCCCAATCAGGTGTAGTTAAAGCATCATTATCAAACCGGATAGACCCATTCTGCTTGAAGCCATTAGTATCATCCCCAACAGTAAAAAGTGTCCAAGTAGCTGAAGCAGCTTCTGAATAATGAAACGTAGGAGAAATTGTTTTACTTGAAGGAGTATCAAGTAAAACATTTATCTGGTCAAATTCTGCGGCAGATGCAACAAGAACCACATCATTATCGGCACCAAACAACTCAACATCTGTTCCAGCGGCACCAAAAGCTGTTGTAACATCTCTAAAAGTAGAAGTTATCGTTACAGTATCTCCAACAATTTCAGCAGTTAAAGTATCATTAGCGACTAATGTTATTGTCCCAATAGCAACAGTAGCTATTGTGTAAGTACTATTATTACTGGTACTTCCCGTTACTGCAATTACTTGTCCGGCTACAAAACCTGCAGCTACAAAACCATTCCCACTATCTGTTATTGTATCTGGATCAGCGTCATTAAAAGCTATTGTTGTAGCTGTTATATCACCACTAGCATCTGTAATATACGCAGCAGCTATTGCAGCTTGTGTTCCGATGTGCTGATGAATTACGTCAACGCCAGTGTGGGTAGCTAGTGCAGCATTTTCCATATCAGTATTTGTTGGGTCAGCTAAAGCAATATCAATACCATGAAAAGCTCCTCCGGTTGTAGCAGTATTATCTATAACAAAGTCAAGTCCAACTCCTTCAATTCCATCAACAAAAGCAGTAGCATCATAGTTTATTCTTTCCGCTATACAACCACCATAAGTATCTGGATCAAAATCAATTCCAAGTCCGTGATGTCCATCTACCCCAGCAGTTATAGCAAAATGCGCTGAATGTATATTTGCGCCTGCAGCACTAATTACTTTAAAGGAAGCATCTTTATTAACACCAACCTTAAAGTGAATATCTCCATTATTGCCAATAAAACCTCGAGGATGTGGATAAACAACAAAAACCATAGCAGTCGCATCAACTGTAATTTCAACTCCACCTGCTGTAGCAAAACTTACAATAAGTGTTGTTGTACTTGGTACCGCAATAATTTCACCAGTTGCCCCGGTATAACTTGGGGTTGAAGTTGCGACCTTTAAAAATTGTCCAATATAAGCATCAGTAAAAGTTGCTCCTGCATCTGTGATAAGTTGTGTAGCTGCAGTTAGAGTAGCACCTGTACCTGTATAAGTGACAGAAAGAGCATTATCTGATATTTCCAAGCCAGCTCCGTAAGCAACTGCTTCTGCGTACAACCCTTCCATTGCCTTTATACCGCTGGTTGTATAAATATCTCCTGTTCCAGCAAATCCTGCTGCAGGAGAATCTGTTCCTACTGACAGATTAGTTGTAAGCGCTAAACTACCGAAATCTACATCTGCAGCAGTATCAATATTTTGTGGAAGCGAAAGTGTTATTGAACCAGCTCCGTTCGTAACTACAATCTGATTTGCCGTACCAGTTAACGCTGCAAGCACAGGATCAGCTGCAGACGAGCCAATAACTAACTGGCCGTTAGTTGCTGCGGCAAGAGAAGTAATTGGATCTGTCCCACTACCAAGAAGCAAGCCATGATCAGTTAATGTTATTGCTCCTGTGCCACCTTCGTTAACTGGCAAAACTACCCGAAAGATAAATGCCTCTACGTTAGTTCCATCAGGAATTGCGATTACACCGTCATAAGGATTTGAAAGTGTAATGGATACTTCCCCATTTATAGTTTCAGCACCTTCAGTAGCTACAATCATATCACCAGCAGAGTCTCCGGAAAGAGCCAGAAGAAACGGTCTGCCCGGATAAGCGGTAATAATTGCAGATGGTATAGTAACTGTAACGGACATTATCCTAGTTGTTCCTTATAAAGTATACGAAATATCTAGTTTCGCTGAATTTGGTGCAGCGAAAGAAGTAAAGCGCATATTAGTATTTAAAGCGTTTAAAGTATTATCAGTCATAATAGTTATAAAAATATCTGACACAGCTCCTTGCGAAGCTATTAATTCGTTTATAGGAGCTGATATGTCTACTGACGTATATGTTCCACCACCACTAATACTCCATGCAGGCTTTGTTGCGCACCAAACTCTACTATTTGCATCTACTGCTGATACTGCCATTGTACCTGCAGCCGCATCTTCAACTCTTATATTACCATATACAGTACCACCAGTTGTATATGACTGAACTATTGTAATAATTGCACTAGTTATAGTTGCTGTGGCAGGTAGCGCAGCGGCAAAACGGAAAAGCATTGCTGGAACCTTAGTTGTTAGATCAGCTTCAAATGTTCTTCTTCCCCAATATAAATAATTATAAGTACCCGCACTATACACAGCATCAATGGTTGGATAACTACCATCTTCAATCTTCCAATGACCACCGTCATTTACTGAAGCTATCGAAGCAGTAACTGCTGCAGGAGCATTTACTATTACAATAGAATCATCTATAGTAAGAGTATAATCTATAGTTTTTTCTTCTAGTGCTACCTGCACTCCGTCGAACTCAGGACTTGCTCCTGTATCTATATCTTGCGGTAAAGAAAGTGTTAAAGACCTATCTCCATCATCAGTCACTGTAATTTGATTAACAGTTCCTGTTATCCAATCAGCTAAATTATGATCAAAGAATAGTGCTTTAACGTTAGTTCCGTCTGGAATAAGAATTACTGCATCATACTGATTACTAAGAGTAACTGTAGCATCTCCATTTATTGTTTCTGCGCCTTCACAAGTTATACCTACTGTATTTCCACTACTGGAGATATTTTGTACTACAAATGGTCTACCTGGATTACCAGTAATAATAGCTGTAGGAATAGTTATTGTTTGATCAGAAGCATTAAACTCAACTGTAATTGTTGGTTTGAGACTTCCACTAGAATATTCTATCGTGCGAATGTCTTTGGTAGACCCAGCAGTTGTTCCATTATCCCCAACAACAGCCATAATAGCATTACCAGCAGTATACCCAACTCGGTTTACTACTTCTTGCACCCCAGTAGTAATATCAAACTCATTCCAAGAAGAAACAACACTTGCTAATACTGTTTCTGTATTTGCTGCAGTTAAAGATAAAGCGTCTAACTGTGCCCAACTTGCTGGAGCAACTGCCGTATCTGCATCTTCACAAGCATTTGACAGTAAAATATTATTAGCAGTTGGGAATCCACTTGCTACGTAACCACTTACTACAGCTTTAGTAATAATTGCACCTTGTGGAAGAGAATCGCCAACAAAACTACTTGCCCGTACAAAAAATCTTGATCGCTGTCCTCCACCAGATCTACCAAAACTAGCAGTAGTCGCACCAGCAAAGAATGTATTAGAAAATCCAAAATCTCCCCATCCATCATCTCCACCAACAGCTGGAGAAATTACTGTACTATATTCTCCCGCCCCTGGATTAGCTAACAAAATAGAATCATCAATAGTAAGAGTATAATTACCAGCTACGGCTGCAGATGCAACTTGCACTCCATCAAATTCTGGTGAAGCTCCGGTGTCAATGTCTTGTGGTAAAGAAAGTGTAACTGTACCATCCGCATTATCTGCTACTAAAACTTGTTTTAGCGTTTGAAGAACATGAGCAGGAAGAAAAGTGTCTAGTATATTAATTACTACTCCACCAGTACCATCATCAGTCACACCAATTCTAGTAGCCGTACCAGCTATATTACCTGGAAGAAACGTATCTGGAATAGTTAATATTACGCCGTCAGCACCGTCACTTGTTACTGTTATTTTATCAGCTGTACCAGCTATATAATCGTCTAAATCTTTATCATCAAGATCTGCTATACCATCTTCAACATCAACAAAAAATTTAACCCAAGTTTTACTAAGAATACCTTGAACTGCAAACATTTCTTCTCTGATAGGAGCTCTAAGTTTAGTCATGCTACGCACTCCTCAAGTTCTGCGTAAGCCCCAAGGATTACTACTTTAATAGGATCTGAAACAGTAACTTTAAGAACTCTATTTCTTGACTTACCCATTCTTCTCCATCTAGCTCTGTTCTTATACTCCCCAATATCACCTATATAAGTTGAATGTTCATTCGACCAAGTATGCCCACCATCGTCTGACCACTGAAGAACCGCTGTAGGATTAGAGCCATAACCAGAAATAAGACCAGCACCACTTTCAAATTCAATTTCAAGACTATGCCAAATAACATAAAAACGATCTTTATTAATTACTTGGCTTGCTCGAATTCTTCGAACGTCCTCAGTATAATCTGTATAAGTATCAATGTCAATGGTATACAACTTACCATTCTCATAATCTCCAGCAATATAATCATCCCCAAACTTAACTATGCAATTAGCTCTATGCTTACCCCAACCAGCTACTACGCCAGAACTAGAAACGTAACTTTGCCATTCATGCCATATCTCAGTAGTAACATCATATACCCAGGTTTTATCTTCAGTAGGGAATGTTAAAACATAGAATATATGGCCAAGTGCTTGATAACTAAAAGCTCTAGCGTCGCTTGTTGTGGTATACGTAGAAATATAATAGTCTATTTGCGGTGTAGACACAGTGTCAAACTGGTATCCTCTAGTTCTCACTACACGCTTTTCTGTAGAAAGCCAGTAAATAATCCCATTAATCTTTAGCGCAGATGCTGCTGCTTCTATGCCAAGTTCTACAAGGCCACCGGGGATTCTTGTAAAAGGAAAATCAGCATTACCTGAATTATAGTAAATCTCTGCAGTCTTACCACCAAAAATCCATAAATCATGAGAATTTGAAATTACTACTTTAGCGTTATCTGGACTAGCCTCTGCAGTATCAAAGTCAAGTGCATCCCAATCTGTGCCGTCATAAAGGCCAGAAATCCATATCTGTCCAGTATCAGTTTTTGTTATAATAAAATAGCCATCTTGAAAAGTTACACTCGAAGCTACTGGAAAATCAGCGTCAGCAATAACAGCAAGTACTCCAGCAGTTATCAAATAACCAAACGCTGACCCGTCAACAATAATTACCTCTGTTCCATTATCGGCAAGAAATACATTTCCAGTACTAGTTGTTATAGATCCTATATTAGTTCTAACTCCAGCACTTGTTACTGAATATACATCAGGGCCTAAGACAACATACAAAACATCTCCGAATTCCCATGCGCCACGAGCTATAGTAAAAGCTCCCTCTGTAGCTAAATCACTAAATTCTACTAAACCAGCAGTACCGTACAAAACCACAGGGTTCTTTGCGTCCTGTTTTTCAATAGCTGGAAACAGATTTACACAGCGCTGCGCATTAACATTAGTACTATAACTTGTATAAGCTCCACCTGTAAATGGTAATTCCACTTTATATTCCTATCTGCAACCATCAGTATTTATATTATAGCCACTATGCGAGCCAGCTGGTAAATTACTACTTACGTCTACCGGCTCTACATAATTACCTGCGTTCAATGTGATCAGTCTATTATACGAACTACCAGCTATCGCAGCAACTTCTGCGGAAATAGATTTACCAAACTCCGAAGCCATTCGTACAGCAAGATTATAAATAACAGCTTCTTCATAGTTAACCGGCATCTGCAATGTATCTGACGTAGCTGAAAAAGAGCTCGTTTCTGTAAATGGCTTTATACTATAAAGATTTAATGTATCTGCAACACTAGGAACAGGATATAAATATATCTGCACATACGGAAACGCAAATCTCGGAAACAACGCATAAGGCCTACCAGTAGTAGACTTTACAGTAATTTCTCTATACCTACTTTCACCAATAATCTCCACAGGATATGTTACATTACTGCTGTCTATTGTAGCACTGAGAATTTGGTTTGGTCTTGCTGTGTCGATTGTACCACCTGAACCCCAAGTATAAAGAAACGTCGCAGCTGTTAAAACAAATGTTTCACTCACCGAAGAAAAAACGTTTATCTTCTCCGCAGACCACGACCGCAGCATTACTTGCAAACCCTCTAAGAAGTCTTGCTGCTCAGCCGCAGTCATGGTCTCACCACTTGCTACTACATTAATCTTTCTTGAAGCAGATTCTATTAGTGTAGAAACTAACATTAGTCTTCATCCTTGTCACCAGAATGGTCAATTATTGACTCTTCGTCTTTATTAGAAAGCGCGGCAAGTATTGCATCAACATCTACTTCATCCGTAAGTTCAACTTCTACTTCGTCTTCCTCATTCTCTTCTTCGATTTCTTTTTCTAGCTCAGCTTCCCAAATTGCTTCATGCCCAGGAAGACATCGCACCTTACCTGGATGATCTTTCCAGCCAGCTTCATCAAGTTCTTCAAGGGCTTTATCTGTCTTAACTACCTTTCCTTCTAGGCAGTCTTTATGAAATCTCCACGCCGGGGCAAATTCCTGCACCTCATCCTTAGGTGGAGGTAAATTTGCAAGTGCTTCGTAATTAACTCCTGATCCTAACAGTCTATTATTAGACATTATACCTCCTTAAAGGCGACAAATTTTTCCAAAGTTTTAAGAGTTATCGGAGTTACTGCAATATCTTTCCCGTTTACAGCTAAAGGAAGAGTAACTATCTTAAACTCTACTTCACATTCAGCCATCATAAGCTCATTATACTCTACAGTAAAGGCTCCCCAATTTTCATTCTCAGGCGTAATACTTTCACCACCTGAAGCATGCTTTTTGACAAGCTCATTACGTACTTTCTCAATTCGCTCAATTACTGGATTTAATATTTGCCCTAACTCTATCAAACCTAGACTTCCTTTTACAGGCCATTTTTCTTCGTTAATAGTATTCAACGCTTGTACCGCACCAAAGATCTCACCATTTAACATTTTCATTTTTAAATCTCCTGTAGTTTCTCCTGGAATTAATCAGGGGAAAGTCTGCCAGGAACAGACCTTTCGAGCCATGACTCTATCCCCTGAGTTAAGTTAACTACTTTACAATAACATCTATACCAAGATTAACAACCCATTCTTCACCAGCAGGAACTTCAACTACTAAAACTTCCTCACCTTTTGGAGATGTTTTAATCTTTAAAGTTTTGCCAGCAGGTATTGTAACACTTCCATTACCTCGGTATACAGTTTTAGCTGGAGTATCACGCTTTACTAATTCTATAGTCATAATATCTCCCTACTACCATGAAGCCGTTGTATGCCCAGCATTAAACAATGGAATATAATAAGCTGTTCCATTCACGTCTACCCTAATTGCTGCATCACTTTCAGTTGCTTGTGTCTGAGCTTTTCCCGATGTATTTGCTCCACTTCCACCATCTGTAGCGTCAAACCTTAATACGTTAGTTATATTACCAACAAAACTAACAGCATCAGTTATTGTTGATGTTGAACTATCAGCTCCTTCAATCCAAATACCAGTAGCCAAAGCATTACTTGCCGGAGTCGCCAGAATTCGAATTGCAGCAGTTTGGTTGTTAGACATACTACAAATATCAAGACCATAATCAACATAATTAGCTGAAGAACAGTTAATGTTTATTCTAATCCCAGCCGTAACACCAACAATATTCTCAGCAATAAGTGGTCGAACTTCAATACAATGACACTCAGTTGCTATAGCTGCGCCAGCTGCAATATTTAACTCAAACAAACCTGCTCGCATATTACCAGTACCTGTAATCGTATGAGCTCCAACATCAATAGTTGCAAGGCAAGAAACTTGTTCACCAAGCTCACAATCATCAGATATTGACAATCTACTTCTTGTAGCATACCCATTAGCTAAAGCATGAGCAACAGACAAGTAATTATACCCAACATGAATATAGCCAGTTGAGTCAGCACTTGTATCTATTCGATTAACATCACCAAAGATATACGTTCCGGTAGCTGCTCCTGTAATGTGCAGCATTTTCATAATAAGGAAGTTAGTTTGTGTACCGTAAGCAAGTGCATTACTATATGTTCCATGCTGTAATACTGCAGTTGCATCTAGCCCAGTTTCATTTGTTTGAACTGCGGATACATTAATAGCTGTAGTACAAGCACCTGAAATATTAATTCCAGTAGTATAACTACCATTAAGATCAAATCCTGTAATAGCAGTTCCCATTGTTAAAGCTTTTGCTGCTCCATCCCACTCGAGTGGGGAAAATCTTAAGTTTATACCCATTTTTAAATCTCCTTAATTAGGCCCTCGCTTTCATGAGGGAGCTTAGAACTTGTGGCCGTAATCAGAACTAAGCTCCCTTACTCATTTACTCTAGCCCCAAAGTCTTACTGCGCATTCTGGATACAGAGTTTTCATACCATACAGTACATCAAGACGAATAACCTCATCATCCTGATCAATATCATACTGTTTTACTACCCTGATAGAAATTCCTGCGTCCGTATCAGTTTCGCGAGCACCCCAAACATTAGCCGGCATCTCGATAGGCAGACACACCAGACAAAAAGCTTCAGGTGAAAACACCAGATTCTGCGGATATACAGTTGACTCAGTTCCAACTGGAGTCAGAGCTGCTGCAGCCAGCGGAAGTGCATCTATGTTGTTATACGGATCATCTGCCGCATAAGACATAGTAGGTGTAATAGGCAAAGTAAGCATTGCGCCATCAGCTGAAGTAGTAAGTGCTGTAACACCCCAATTATGCAGATGTCCAGTACTCACACCAGACATATTATTAACCTGATTTGTAGCTGCAATAGTAAAGATATCACCATCGGTAAATGTATTAGTCGTAGTAGTCATACCCTCAACAGAAAGAGTAGTTGCAGCTGTAACCGAAGTTTCTTCTACAACCGGAGTCGAACCAGTAGTAAACACACCAGTTGTATGGTTTGCAATATTCTGGTCCATATAAATATCCAGATTTGCAATCGTCCCAAGATAACCTTTGGTAATAATATCAGTTGCTACTTTCGGAGAAAAGGTACCTTTGAGTGCATCTGCCATAGTCCAGTTAGCATCCGGATTCAGAACCGCGATTCTCCGACCCTGTGGAGTAGATTCATTATCCAAAATGGTCTGACAATCCCCAAGCATTTTGAAAGTGTTCGGGGTAGTACCAGGAGTTCCAGCCCAGTTATAGACGTCTTTGTACAGCTCGCACAGATCAACATCGACCTGATTAGCCAGTGCTGCAGCTGCCGGGGCAATGTATCTTTTACTGTACTGATCAATGGTCTGA
>Ga0208904_1002843_pt1 | contig 10608 bp, 9 predicted proteins | sample AntAceMetag02UKB_FD_184774 | JGI IMG/M metagenome (GOLD analysis project Ga0208904, IMG submission 184774) | Saline lake microbial communities from Ace Lake, Antarctica - Antarctic Ace Lake Metagenome 02UKB (SPAdes) (version 2) | ecosystem: Environmental > Aquatic > Non-marine Saline and Alkaline... | reverse complement strand
AATTATATTATCGGAAAAGTAATTTTAAAAACGTGGTTTCCAAGTATTACATCTAATATTTCAAATCCTTTATTAATCTTATCTAAATAATAATTTATGAAATTTCAATCACCAACTGGGATGCATGATATTTTAGGGAAAGATATGATGTATTTTCAAAAAATTGAAAAAGTTTGCCAAGATGTTGCTGATTTCTATAGATTTCGAAGGATAGAAACACCAATTTTAGAAGATACCAACTTATTTGAGAAAGGAACTGGTTTTTCTACGGATATTGTTCAAAAAGAAATGTTCAGTCTTAGGACTAAAGGAGGAGATTATTTAACATTGCGACCGGAAGCAACGCCTGGGATAGTAAGGTCTTATATTCAAAAAGGAATGGAAAATTTGCCAAAACCAATAAAGCTTTGGCACTTTGGTCCATTTTTCAGATATGAAAGGCCTCAGGCAGGTAGATTCCGTGAGTTTAATCAATTTGGATTTGAATCTATTGGCGTGGATAAACCAATTATAGATGTCCAGATTATTCAGATATTTTTTGATATATTAAAAGAAATAGGGTTTAAAGATTTAACAATTGAAATAAATACCATTGGGTGTCCAGAATGTCGTTTAGAATATAGAAGAAAGTTAATAAAATATTTAAAATCTAATCAGTCTAGTTTATGTTCAGATTGCAGGCGTCGCTTAAAAGAGAATCCATTAAGAATATTAGATTGTAAAAATGAAAAATGCCAAGAAGTTATTAAGTCTGCTCCTCAAATGATTGAACATCTTTGTAAAGATTGTCACAGTCACTTTAAAAATGTTTTAGAATTTTTGGAAGAACTTGAATTACCATATAGTTTGAATCCTTACTTAGTCAGGGGACTTGATTATTATACCAGAACAGTTTTTGAGATATTTCCTAATTTATCAGAAAAAGAAAAGGAGTCTTTAGGCCAAGAAAGAGGGAAGATAGCTCTTGCTGGCGGAGGAAGATATGATAACTTAGTTAAACTTTTAGGAGGGAAAGAAACTCCTGCTTGTGGTGGTGCAGCTGGGGTAGAAAGGATAATTCGTCTTATGAAAGTTATAGGTAAAAAGATCCCGACCAAAAAACAGCCTCAAGTTTTTTTAGCTCAAGTAGGAGTTTTATCAAAAAGGAGAGCTTTAAAGATTTTTGAAGATTTAAGAGAAAACAATATAAAAATAGTCGAAGCATTTTACAAGGATTCATTGGTCGAACAATTAAAAATAGCCGATAAATTGGGAATAAAATTTGTTTTAATCCTGGGTCAAAAAGAAGCTATTGATAATGAAATAATTATCAGACACATGGATACAGGGAAACAGACAATAATCCCATTTAAGAAAATAGTTAAACACTTAAAAAAAATAATAAAATAGTTTAAAATGCCATTAAAAACAAAAAAACAAACTAAAGAATCAACCCAAGGTTTAATCCGTCGCTTTTCAAGAAAAATGAGGAAAAGCGGAATTTTGATTGAAGCTAGAAAAAAAAGATTTGTCAAGAGAGAAAAGAGTACGCAGTTAAAAAAAAGAGCAGCTTTAAGAAAGAATGAGTTGAAAGAAAAATACGAAAAACTTAAAAAATGGGGAAGATTATAATAGAAATCCTATATTATGGATAAGTCTTATTGTAAAAAGACACATATAAATGTTCAGAATTTAACGAGAAGCCGAATAGATAGAGAGTTTGTAAAAAAGATTGCTGGAAGAATTCTAAAAAAAGAGAAAAAACAAGGGGATATTTCTATTATTTTTGTAGGTACAAAAAAAATAAGAGATCTTAACAAAAGATATAGAAAGCAAGACAAAGTTACAGATGTTCTATCTTTTAGCCATGGCTTGGTTGATACAAAGTTTAAAGATATTTTTGAATTAGGAGAAGTTATTATATGCTTGATAAGGGTAAAAAAAGATGCCCAAGAGTTTAAATCAGATTTTGAAAAAGAATTAAAATGGGTTATAATTCATGGAATCTTACATGCATTAGGATATGATCATGAAAAATCAGAAAAAGAAGCTAAGCGCATGAAGAAAAAAGAAGAATATTATCTTAAAAATTTATAATTTTATTTTTTATGAAATCTTCTATTCTTACATCTATAGATATTGGAACGCACTCAGTTAAAATTTTAATGGGCAAAAAAGAACACGACAAAAAGAACTTTGAAATTTTAGCTATGGTTAAAACTCGTTCCATGGGCGTTAGAAGGGGAGAAATCATAAAAGTAAATAAAATTGCACCTATCATAGAGTCATCAATTGTAGAAATAGAAAAACAATCAGGCATAAGAATTAGAGATCATGTTTACAGTATAAACGGAAGTCATTTGTCTGTTGTCAATTCTCAAGGATTAGTTTCTGTATCACGGGCTGACCAGAAAATTTCTCAAGAAGATATTGATAGGGTTATTCGCCAAGCAGAGTCAGTTAGTTTGTCCTCTAATAGAGAAGCGTTAGAACTTTTTATAAAAGAATTTATTATTGATGGTGCTCAAGATATAAAAGAACCTTTGGGGCTTCATGGGCGTAGGCTAGAATTGAAAGCCCTTTTAACTTGTGTTTTTTCTCCGGTTAAAGAAAACCTATCTAAAACATTTGATTTGGCAGGATTTAATATTGATGAACAGAATATAGTCGCTTCACCGATTGCAACATCTGAAATATGTTTAACATATGAGCAACAAGAACTAGGTGTTGTATCGGTTGATATCGGGGCTGAAACTACAGGTTTAGCTGTTTTTGAAGATGGCAATTTAATCCATTGTCATATTATTCCTTTAGGGTCAGCAAATATTACCAATGATATTGCCTTAGGTCTTAGAACAGAGATTGAGACAGCAGAACGAATTAAAAAAGAATTTGGATCTTTAATTTCTAAAAATAAAAAGAAAAATACAAAAACAAAGAATGAAAAAATAAGAATTCCAGAAAAATCATTGGTTTGTCCTAAAAAAGTATTAGAAAATATTATAGAAGCTAGAGTTTCAGAAATATTTAGCCATATCCAAAAAGAACTAAAAAAAATATCAAAGCAAGAAATTCTACCAGCAGGTGTTGTTTTAACGGGTGGTGGTTCTTTATTGCCAGGGATTAAAGAATATTCTAAACAAGCATTAAAACTTCCTTGTAGTATATATATTCCTAAAGACATACCTGGGTTACCAGAAGACCCAGCTTTTTCTACTGCGCTTGGTCTTTTGTCATACGCGTGGAAAGGAGAGAAAAGAGGAGGAGAAGGATCGGGGACATTTTCTAAAACGTCAGAATCTATTAAAAAAATAATAAAACTTCTTTTACCTTCATAAAATTATGCCAATATCAAAAATTAAAGTTGTTGGGATTGGTGGTGCAGGAGTTAATGCTTTGTCTAGAATGACAAAGTGTAATTTTAACTATGCAGAATTAATTGCTATAAATACTGATGTGCAATCCCTTCATCTTTGCAAGGTTTCTAAAAAGATTTTAATTGGGAAGGATATTACCTTTGGTTTAGGCACTGGTATGAATACTAAATTAGGGGAAAAAGCTATTCAGCAAAGTAAAGAGGAAATAAAAACTCTTTTAAATGGCGCAGATATGGTTTTTATAGTTGCTGGATTAGGAGGAGGCACAGGGTCGGGAGGTGTTCCTATTTTAGGAGAGATATTAAAAGAACTAGGAATTTTGAGTATTGTTGTAGTCACAAAGCCATTTTCTTTTGAAGGATCTCAACGTCAGAAAATTGCGAATGCTACGATTAAAAAATTAAAAGGAAAAGTTGATAGCTTAATTTGTATTTCAAATGATAAGTTACTAAAAATAGTTGGTAAAAATACTTCTGTCGAATCTGCGCTTTGGACATGTGATAAGATTTTGAGAGAAGCAATTCAAGGAATTTCTGATTTGATATTCTCTTCTGGTATTATAAATGTTGACCTTGCTGATATTCAAGGCATATTAAAAAATTCAGGTAACGCCTTATTCGGTCAAGCCATAGCAAAAGGAGAAAATAGAGCCATCAAAGCAGCTAACCTAGCGATTCATTCTTCCTTAGTTGATTTTCCGGTTGATAAAGCGAAAGGAGTATTATTAAACATTGCCGGAGGAGATGACCTTAGCTTGTTTGAAATTCAAGAAGCTGCTGAATTTATTAAAAAAACAGTTTCTCCTAAAGCCAAAATAAGTTTTGGAGCGTCTGAAGATAAGACTTTAAAAAAAGAAGAGATAAAAATTACATTTATTGCTACCGGGATTAATTAAAGTATTTTATAATTTTAGTTTAGTAGACAGTCTGTTTGTGCTTAGTTAATCTAAGCACAAATTATATTAAGAATAAAAATAAAGCATATTATGGAAAATAAAATTCAGAAAATTAGAAAAAGAGATGGTTTAATCGTGAATTTTGATCAAGAAAAAATAACGAAAGTTATTTTCAAAGCCTTAACTGCAAGCAATCAAGGAGATGGTAAAAAATCAAAAGAAATTTCTGATAAAATAACAGCTTTATTAAATAGAAGATTTAAAAAAGATGAGATTCCTACTATAGAAGAGATCCAAGACATAACAGAAGAAGTTTTAATTTTAGAGGATTTAGTCAAAACGGCGAAAGCATATATCTTATATAGAGAAAAAAGAAGGGAGATAAGAGAAGCGCTAAACGTAAGAGAGCAAGCAGTAGATAGAATTGACGAGTATTTGGAAAAATCGGATTGGGAAGTAAATGAAAATGCTAATATGGCTTTCTCTTTACAAGGGCTTAACAGATATGGAGTAAATTATATTGTAAAAAGATATTGGTTAAATAAAATATATACAGAAGAGATAAGAGATGCTAATAAGTCAGGCGATTTTCATATCCACGATTTGGACACACTTGGTCCCTATTGTTGTGGATGGGATTTATATGATTTTTTGTTAAAAGGATTTAGAGGTGTTCCTGGGAAATTAGAATCAAATCCACCGAAACATTTTAGATCAGCATTGGGCCAGGTTGTAAATTTTATGTTTACAGTAACAGGAGAAGTTGCGGGAGCAGTTGCTTTTTCAAATTTTGATACTCTCTTAGCTCCATTCATTCGTTATGATAATTTAAACTATCAACAAGTTAAACAATGTATGCAGGAGTTTTTATTTAATATGGCTGTTCCTACTCGAGTTGGATTTCAATGTCCTTTCTCAAATATTACATTAGATCTTAAACCTTCTTCAGTTTTTGAAAAATTACCTGTAATTATTGGAGGTAAAAGCCAAAAAGAAACTTATGGAGAATTTGCTGAAGAAATGAAAATATTTGATAAGGCATTTTATGAAGTGATGATGGAGGGAGATAGATCAAAAAGACCCTTTTCTTTTCCTATCCCAACTATAAACATTACTAAAGATTTTCCTTGGAATGACCCTGCTTTTGATGGAATTTTTGAAGCATCGTCAAAATATGGCACAAATTATTTTGCAAATTATATTAATTCTGATATGGACCCTGCAGATGTGCGTTCAATGTGTAAATTGCCGGGGACAGAGATTATCTATAAAAATGCAAGTGGCGAAATTGCAAAAACTGAAATTAGAAGAATTGTAGATGACTTTTTAGTAAGAGGTAATTTAATCGAGGTACTGATCAACGGTAAATTTGAGAAAGTAAAAAATGTAATAAAATTAAGATTGGAGAATGAAGAAATCCTAAAACTTACCTTAGATAATGGAATTCTTGACAAAATGACCATGGATCATCCTTCTTTAATAATTAAAAATGGGAAATTAAAAATGGTAGAAAGTAGAAAGTTGAAAATAGGAAATGAATTTCCATTTGCTAAACATCCTTATGAAGGAGAGTTAGGTGATTTTGATATGGGGAGATTGACTGGACTTTATATAGGTGATGGCTGGGTTTCTCATAATAATGCTACTTTAAATTTAGTTTTTAATAGTAAAGAAAAGGAATTGATTAAATTCGTCCAGAAAATTACAGAAGAACGGTTTATTGCCTCAACTTCAATTGATTTAAACGAAGAGCATCATTTCGCTCGAATTTCTATTGCAAGCAGAGGGTTAGTTGAAATAATGAAAGAATATGTAAGAGGAGATGGCTCTTTAAATAAGAGATTAAATTCTAAAATTTTTGCTCGTTCACTTGAATTTAGAAAAGGAATATTAATTGGAGCGATAGAAAGTGATGGTTTTTTGCATAAAGAAAAGAATTATATGGTTCTTCATTTAGGAAATAAAGATTTAATTTTAGATATTTTGGTATTAAGTAGAAGTTTAGGGATAAATACTACTTATTTCGAATCAAAAAATAGCACAGGAGATAAAAAAAAGATTGGATACAATCTGAGATTCGCCGGGGATATTCCGGAATGGCTGAGAAATTATTTTAAAATGAAAAAAGGACGTAATCTAAAATATAGAGATTATAATAATTTTTATGGAGTGAAAATTGTGAAAATAGAAAAAGAAAAATATACAGGTTATGTTTATGATCTTGAACTCGACAGTAAAGAACACGCCTTTCAATTAGCTAATGGGGTGATTACTCATAATTGTTGTCGGCTTCGTCTTGACATGAAAGAACTTCACAACCGTGGAGGTGGAGGATTATTTGGAAGTGGTTCTAACACAGGAAGTATTGGAGTAGTGACAATTAATATGCCACGCATAGGTTATTTATCTAAGACTAAAAGAGAACTCTATAAAAGATTGGGCAAATTAATGGATTTGGCAGAAGAATCATTGGAAATAAAAAGAAAGGCCATAGAGAACTTTGCTGATAAAGGACTATATCCTTATTCAAAATTTTATTTATCAGGTATTAAAAAAGCTAGAGGAGCATATTATAATAACCACTTTTCAACTATTGGCTTATTAGGCATGAATGAATGTTTATTAAATTTTATAGGTGAAGACATAGGAACAAAAAAAGGGAAAAATTTTGCTTTAGAAATAATGGACTTTATGAGAGAAAAATTAGTGAAATATCAAGAAGGGACAGGAAATTTATATAACCTAGAAGCATCACCAGCCGAAGGAACAACTTATCGTCTTGCTTTAAAAGATAGAGAGAAATATCCTGATATAATCACTTCTGGTACAAAAAAAACTCCCTATTATACTAATTCAACTCAACTACCTGTCAATTATACTGATGATATTTTTGAATCATTAAAGCTTCAAGATGAATTACAATGTAAATATACAGGAGGCACAGTAAACCATGTTTTTTTGGGAGAAGAGATTTCTGATATCCAATTATCTAAAAAGTTAATTAAAAAAATATTTGAAAAATTTAATTTACCATATATCAGTCTAACTCCAACTTTTTCTATTTGTCCAGTACATGGTTATCTACCAGGAAAGCATTGGACTTGTCCAAAATGTACGATTGAACAGCCATGTGAAGTTTATTCAAGGGTTATGGGGTATTATCGTCCTATTAAACAATTCAATGAAGGAAAGAAACAAGAATTTAAAGAACGTAAAACATTTAAAGCAAAGATTTAATGATTATTGCTGGGTTACAAAAATTAACATTGGTTGATTACCCCGGAAAATTAGCCTGCACGGTATTTTTAGCAGGGTGTAATTTTCGTTGTCCATGGTGTTACAATCCAGAACTTGTCTTACCAGAGAAAATTGAAAAGGGTTTTAAAATGACAAAAAAAGACTTTTTTGACTTTTTAAAGTTTAGAACGAATTTATTAGACGGAGTAGTTATTTGCGGAGGAGAGCCAACGTTGAACAAAGACTTACCTGTTTTTTGTAAAAGAATTAAAAAAATGGGTTATCTAATAAAGCTTGATAGCAACGGCTCTAACCCAGAAATGATAAAAGATTTGATTAATGAAAAATTGATTGATTATGTAGCAATGGATATAAAAGCTCCTAAACAAAAATATAAAGAAGCTACAGGGTCTAAAATTGATATTAAACAGATCCAAAAAAGTATTGATATTTTGAAAGAAGGAAAAGTTAATTATGAATTTAGAACAACGATGATACCTAAATTATTAGGGAAAGAAGATATTATAGAAATTGTTCGTTGGATTGGGCCTGCTAAAAAATATTTTCTACAAAGCTTCCAAGGAGAAAGAGACACAATAAATTCAGATTTTAAAGACATAAACCCTTGTTTAAAAGAATATCTTTTTGATATAAAAAAAGTAATTTCTCCCTTTTTTGAAATTTGTGATGTTAGATAGAATTACAACATGACTCTTTCTAAAATAGTGCTTTGTTTTTGTCTCTCTTTTATCGGAGGGATTTTTATTAATTCCTTTTTAAGTCTCCCATCTTTTATAATTGGAGAGCTTTTTATTTTAGGAATTTTTTATAGCTTATTGTTTTTTAAAAAGAAACTGATTTTAGTTTTTGGTCTTTGTTTAATATTCTTAAGTTTTGGTATCTTGCGTTATCAAACAGTTTTTAAAAACTTTGAAACACAAGAAATAAAAGATTTTATTAACTTCTCAGAGCAGGTAGAATTTATTGGTGAAATAATAGGAGAACCAGACATTAGACAAGACAAAATTAATCTTTTAATAAAGATTGAGAAGATAATAATAAATAAAATAGACATATCAATGTCGGGTAGAATATTAGTGACAGCAAATCGTTATCCAGAATATACATATGGAAACAAATTAAGAATTGATGGTGTTTTGAAAGAACCTTGTGTTTTTGAAGATTTTAATTATAAAAATTATTTACGGAAAGATAATATTTCAGCTGTAATCTATTATCCAAGTATTTCAATAATGGAAAGTGATCTTTCGGGACGAGAAAACCTTTATAAAAGAATCTTGTATTTTAAAAATAAATTAAGAAAAGTTATTGTCCAAAATTTATCTCCTCCTCAAAGTTCTATTTTGTCAGCCATAATATTAGGAGACAAAAAGAATATTTCAGATGAGTGGAAAGATAAATTAAATAAAACAGGAGTACGCCATATTACCGCTGTCTCTGGTATGCATATTGTCATTCTCACCTCAATTCTAATGAGCCTTTTGATTGGGATTGGTTTTTCTAGAGGCAAGGCTTTCTATTTTACAATAATATTTATTTTTTTGTATATTATAATTATTGGTTTTCCTCCTTCAGCGGTAAGAGCAGGGATAATGGCTGGATTTCTTCTCTTGGCTCAAAAAATAGGAAGAATCTCTCAAAGCCAAAGAATTATTGTTTTTGCAGCAAGTATAATGCTTTTTCAAAATCCTTTTCTTTTAAAAGACGATGTCGGTTTCCAGTTATCTTTTTTAGCTGTTTTAGGGATAAGCCATGGTCTCCCAATTTTTCAGAATTGGTTAAAATTTATTCCTGAAAATAAATATTTGGGGATAAAAGATATTATATCTATGACTTTTTCAGCCCAAATTTTCACATTACCAATTTTAATATATAATTTTGGATATATTTCCTTAATTGCTCCCTTAGCTAATATTTTAATTGTACCTATCTTACCTTTTATTATGGTCTCTGGTTTTATTTTTACTTTTGCTGGGACATTATGGCAGTTTTTATCATGGATTCTTTCTTTTCCAGCTTGGCTCTTATTAACTTATGTTATAAAGATAATTAATTTACTGCATAAAATCCCATTTGCTTGTTTAGAAATTAAAATTCCATGGGCCGTTTTTCTATTTTTTTATTCATTATTAACTTATGTTATTTACAGATTAAAAAAAATAAATATTCAAAATTTTTGAGAATTCTGTAAATATGGTATATAATAATTACTATTAGACATAATTAATTATTAATAAAATGCTTTCGATAGTAATACCGACTTTAAACGAAGAAAATTATTTGCCTCGGCTTCTAAATTGTTTAAAAAAACAAAAATTCAAAGATTATGAAATAATAGTTGCTGATGCTGATTCTAAAGATAAAACTAGAGAAATCGCCAAATCTTTTGGGGCAAAAGTAGTTAAGGGGGGAGAAATTCCTTATGCTAGAAATCAAGCAATAAAATTTGCTCATGGAGAATTAATATTGTCTTTAGATGCAGATCTTATTTTACCAGATGATTTTCTTGAAAATGCATTAAAAGAGTTTGAAAAAAGAAATTTAGATGTTGCTACATTTTGTCTCTCACCTATATCTAAAGAATTAATACCTAAAATTTTATTTAATATTTTGTATAATTATCCTTTACAATTTTTTGAAAAAAAATGGGTACATGGGACACAAGGAATTTTAATAAAAAAATCAATTCATGAAAAAATAAATGGCTGGAATGAAAATATCGTATTAGTTGAAGACCATGATTATGTAAAAAGAGCATCTAAAATAGGAGAATTTGGGTTGATAAGAGCAACAAAAATTTTTAACTCTTTAAGAAGATTTCGATCTGAAGGACGTTTATCAATTATATTTAAATATATTGTTGCAGAATTCTATTTTCAACTTAAGCGTCCCTTAAAAAAAGATTTTCTTAATTATAAATTTAATTATTTTAAGGATGGCAATCCTTAGTAAACAATATGAAGAAAAAAAATACTAAACAAAATAAAAAGAACGAGAAAACGATAGAAGAGTTTTTTTTACAAGAAATTAGATTACCAAAGATTAATTTATTTCATTTTAAATCTTTTGTTTTCTTACTCTTTATTATCTTTGTTTCTT
>Ga0208904_1002841_pt1 | contig 10618 bp, 14 predicted proteins | sample AntAceMetag02UKB_FD_184774 | JGI IMG/M metagenome (GOLD analysis project Ga0208904, IMG submission 184774) | Saline lake microbial communities from Ace Lake, Antarctica - Antarctic Ace Lake Metagenome 02UKB (SPAdes) (version 2) | ecosystem: Environmental > Aquatic > Non-marine Saline and... | reverse complement strand
TGTAAGCTCTTTCTAACTTTTTCCCATTCCTTTTCCATTGTTTTTTTTAAATTTTCATCTATCATTTTTTATTAACTCCAAATTTACAACGACGCGCTTCGCGCAAAATTTACCCGACCATGCTCACCCGAACTCGCGAGACCACCATCCCTAGCGTACAAGTCAAGATCCCCGTAACGATAAAGCACTCGCAAACCAATATCAGAAGTTTCATTAGGCATATACAAAGTTCTGCTTCCCCTTCCTAGCTGATTAAGTAAAGGCAAACCTCCTTCTAATCCATAACCTTCAAAATTAGGATCTTCTCCAACTTTTTCTAAAACTTCATGTTGATAAACTTGAGTAATTCCTGGAATTATAATTGGCTTAACTCCGTGAGGCATACTTGAATCAATTTCTGCTCCTGGATTTACTACAATTAATCTATTTTCCAAATCACTTAAACTTAAATTTAAATCTTGTCTATTAGATTTTAAGGAATCATAAAGTGCTTGAGCTTCTTTTGGATTTTTCCCATTCTGGTTTCTATCATATAAAACCATTCCAAAATCTTCCCAATTATATTCAGGATTTGTTAATTTTCCTTCTTTCAATAAATACTCTGATTGTGTTGCAGTAATAGGATACAAACCTACACTTCTTAAATTAGAATCATTTGCTATTGTGCTTATTAATCCCATTCTTTTAATTAAATGTCCTTGAACTTCTCCACTAGTTCCTGTAGGAATTTCTGCTCCTGTTCCCAAGTAGATTGCATTTACTTTTGTAATTAATTCTTGGAAAAAATCTTTATGTTCCCCCTCATAACTAAAAAGAAAAGAACCATCAGGATTTGCTGAAAAATTAGTACTTGATTGAGAAGGGGGAGCTCTCTGTCTCACAGGTTGAATTTTCTCAGTAGGCAAGCTAGGGTTTTTCCACCTTTCTGCTGTTTGTAAAAATCTTTTATTTACCATTTTAATTAATTTTACGGGCGCGTGCCTTCGGCACAAACAACTACCCGACCATGCACAATCGAACTCGCGAGACCATCACCCCTAGCGACCAAGCCAAGAACCCCGTAACGATAAAGCCTGCAAAGTCCCCCATCAACAGAAGAATACAAGGTTCTTGATCCACCTTCTTCAAAAATCGGAAGTCCTTGATCATCTCCATGATTAAACTTTTTACCATGGTTTGATTTATTTAATTGAGAAGCATAAATTATTTCACTAGAATCCGTTAATCTAAAATTTAAATTATGTGGTGAACTTGAATCATAAACTAAATCAAGCCCAGCTAAAGGAATCATCACTGGATCTTCTCCAACATTGTAACCCTTACTTTCAACTTGGGTTGCCAAATTTTGTGCTAAATATTCATTGGGATCATTTTTCCCTCTTAAAACTAAACCAGAATCCCCATAAGTTTCCCTTAAATTAATTACACCTTTTTCTAAAGCCTTTTCTAAATCAATAGGTCGTGCAACCCATCTTCCATGATTCTGTAAAACTTTATTTAATAAAACAAAAGCAAAAGGATTACTTTCTTTAACAACATCGTCTACAAAAGATAATTTTTGTAATGTAGAAACATTTTGATATTCTCTTTGAATTAATTGATTATATTCTTCTAAAACTTGTCTACCAAAACTTCCTTCTAAAAAATTATAACTAACATTATTTTCTGAAAATTGATTTTGTTGAACAGGGCTTACAGATTGAACTCTTTCCTCTGGGATATTTTTATTCATCCAACGCTCTGCCGTTTTTAGAAATCTTGGATTAGGCATTTTCAAGCTCCTTCCAAATCCTTTACTGCGTCTTGGAATATTGGATGTCCTCTACCCTCGGCTGAATATTCTTTTGCCTCCCTTAATGCTTCGTTCATTTTACCATGTCCTGCTAAATCAATAACTCTTTGATAATTTTCCTGACTCTCTCCAAATCTTTTCTTTACTCCTGGCATTTCATTAGTTCCATCACCTAAAAGATTTTTAGTTATATGAAGATCTAAGGGATCATTTCTATCATTATCTTTGAAAGCGTTTTGTGTCTCAGGAGTCCACCTCATCCTATGCCATAAAACATAAGGTGCTACTTGAGAAACATGATCTAAATTAACTTCATCTTGATTTTGAAGCCATGCTAAAGACTTAGCATATCTCACAATAGATTTTTCTTCCCTTCTACTTCCTGCCCCCACAAAAGACGCTTGCAAATATAATCCATTTTCAGTTGTTGGAGGATCAATACTTCTTTTCTGACCATATTTTGGAGAAGTATTCATTTCAGCAACAAGAAACGCAAAATATTGTTCAGCATCCTTATCAAAAGGAACAGCCCTAATTTCCTGCTCAATTCTTTCTTTATCTTCTCTTGATAAAACAGAAAAATCTTTTGCAATTAAACCTTCTTCATGTTTTTGAACTATTTCTTCTAATTCTTTCTGAACTTCTGCTTGGGGTTTTCCCGAATTAAGAACAGCTAAAGCTTTTCTAGTTAATTCAGGATCACTTAAAATTTTATCTTTATCATTGTGATAATCTTGAGCGATATGTAATACATTAGCAACACCAGGAAATCTTGATTCAACTGCAACATCAAATCTATCTAAAATAGGAGGGATTAAGGCATTATTTCCTCGATCAGCATAATTACAAGTTGCAAAAAATGGCTGAGCTCCTGTTGATATAAAATCATTTAAATAATTCCATTCTCCTCTATCAACCCCGTTTAAAACAACTGCTTGATTTGACTCGGGCATACGATTAAACTCATCAAATATTTTTGGTCCAATTTGAACAAAATGTTGCCAGACCACATCTTCTTCTCCTTGATGCATTTTACCATAATGTGGTCTTCCTACCATTTTTTCTTCTGTTAATTGAGGGTTACCTCTAATCGCAACTCTTTTAATTAAATCCAACGGCAATCCATTAAATACAGATTGAAGATATTCTGCCGAAGTTGTTTTACCCCCACCATATTCTCCAAATAAAAGCATATTTCCCCTATTCAATTCTGTCAAAGTCCCCATTAATAATGCAGAATTATAGCGTTCCCCACTTGCTTCAAAATCATCCCTACATAAATAAAATTCACTTCCAATTTTATCATACAAACCTTTTACTTTATCTTGAAGTTTTAATTTTGTTTTAGGCATTTTATTCTTGTTTCCTCAAAGTTTTATTTATACTAAATTCAACAGCATGAGATTTATTTCTAAACTTTTCTAATTTTAGAGATTCATCTATTAATTCCAAAGTTTTTATCGAAACACTTACGCTTAGCGTTTGTTTATTATTTTTTACCATTTTACACTAATAATTATGAAATTTTAGTATTTATAAATCTTTCTATTATGTTGTAACTATATAGTGATTAAGTATCATAATCTTTATAAAACTAAATTGTGATAAAATTCTGTCTTAGTGTATTATTTGGAGAAACTATTCTCCCGAGTAGAGCCAGTGAAGAATAATATCTTGGGCTACACGCTTATTCATAAAATCAGCGAAGCTGTTATAAAATACAATGATGATAATTAGTAGCTATAAAAGATGTGTGGGAAGCTCTTTCGCGAAAATTAGATTCATGGTGAAAAATAATTATGAGTAAGCTAGCCGAGTGCTTTATCGTAACAGGGATCTTGACTTGAACGCTAGGAATGATGATCTCGCGAATTCGAATGAGCGTGGTCGAATAGTCTAAGCACTAAGACATTATAATGAAAACATACAAAAACTTATACCAAAAACTATATTCATATAAAAATTTAGAAAAAGCATTTAAAAAAGCAAGCAAAAGTAAAAATTCTCTACCTTATGTAATTGAATTTAGATTAAATCTAAAAGAAAATTTATTACAATTACAAAAGGAATTAAAAAATGAAATTTATTATCCACACAAATTAACTAAATTTACAATTAAAGATCCTAAAACAAGATTAATTAGAAAATCAATCTTTAGGGACAGAGTAATTCATCATGCAATTGTTAATATTTTAGAACCAATCTATGATCCAATTTTTATTGCAGATAGTTATGCAAATAGGCTAGGCAAAGGGACAATTGGTGCAATTTTAAAATGTGATAAATTCAAAAGAAAAGTTAGTAAAAATGGTCAGATTCTTTCCCATGCTGTAACAAATAACATGATTAAAGGTTATGTTCTAAAAGCAGATATTAAAAAATTCTTTGACTCTGTTGATCAAAACAAATTAATAGAGATTTTCAAAAGAAAAATTAAAGATGATAAATTAATTTGGTTGATTACTAAAATTCTCAAAAACTTTGATCATAAAAGAATTGGAATGCCTTTAGGGAATATGACATCACAATTTTTTGCTAATATTTACCTTAATGATTTAGATCAATTTGTTAAAAAAAGATTAAAGATGAAATATTATATTAGATATGTTGATGATTTTATTATTCTGCATGATAGTAAAGAAGTTCTTGAAGATTGTAAAATTAAAATTGAGAAATATCTTAAAAATCTTAGATTAGAATTTCATCCAGATAAATCAAAGATTTATCAAATGTATAAGGGAATTGATTTTCTTGGATTTAAAATATTTTATTATTACAAACGAGCGAGAAAAAGAAATGTTAGTTATTTTAAGAGAAAACTAAAAATTTTGGAAAAAAGATATAAAAATGATGAGCTCTCTAAAGAAAAATTTTTGGAAAGTGTAAATGGTTGGTTTGCATATGTAATGTGGGGCGATACATATAAGTTAAGAAAAAGATTAATGGAAGAAATTGAACAAATATTTAATCCATAGACTCCATCTCGACAAAATTTATAAAGACAAGGAGTCTTACAACAGCAACGATAAAAATATGAAATCAATACAAAAGAGTGTCCCATAATATTGGATCAATAGCTCTCCGATTCGGCGAGGGCGTAAATGGAACTGAAAGTCCCATATTTATTCTCTGAAGATTTCACGGAGTGGGAGTTAGGCGAGGGAGTTCTGTCTTTTTAGAGTAGTTACACATGGAAAGCTTTATATATTAATTTTGCCTTTAAATATTAAGAAAAATGATATCAGAAATAACAACTCAGCAACAAAGATTAAAAAAAATTATTAAAAATAATATATCTCCTCCTATGAAAAAAGCTGGTTTTAATAGAAAAGGAAATTGGTTTAATAGAACAGTGTCTGGTAAGACTACTTTTCTTAATGTAATTTTAAGTAGGTGGAATACTAAAGAGAATGCAGATTTTACTCTTGAGGCATATGTTATGCCCGAGGGTGGGAGGCCTATTCATGATCAAGCAATAGTATCTGAAAGAATAGGTCATTTGAAAACAACAAAAGATATTTGGTATAATCTTACTTCGGATGTAGACCTAGTAAAACTTGGACAAGAAATAGAACAAGATATTTCTGAATATATCTTGCCCTTTTTTAATAAATATCAATAAAATAAAATGGAAATAAGATTAGATTCTATTCAACCCGGAGAAGAAGTTTTATTAAAAAAGAATATAGATTTTTATGGAAAAAATTCTGAAATTTTTTTAGAAGGATTAAAAAAAATTAGAGTTTATAGTTGTAAAGGACAACCCTTTAAATATTTTTGTATGGATGGTAATACTAGATTATATGTTGCCCATAAAAAGGGGATTAAATTTATTGAACCTAAAAAGATTATCAATCTTGAAGATGTGGATCATACCTTTATTTGGACAACAAGAATATTTTCATATGATGAAGGAATTAGAAAATGGGAAGATTTTGATAAAAGAATAAAAGAAGATTATTAACACGTAAATTCGATTAATTTCCCCTGAGATTTAAACCTATTCCTTCTTAACAACTTTCTTAGTCTTTTTCTCCAAGTCAGCCTTTGATCTTGCTTTGTCAGCTTCACGAATCTTTTTGTTTTCCTCTTTCTGTTCCTTGCCCATTGGCTTTTTACCATTACGCAAACGCCTATGCATGGCTCTTTGCTTATTGTCTTTTAATCTTTTATTATTTCCCATAAAATATTTATTTAATTTGAGTATATATAGGTTGCGATAGCTTTTTGATAAATTTAAATACCTAGATTTCTAGGGGAAGAACATGGGTCTCTTTGATTTATTTAGAAAATTAGTTGGGAAAAATCAAAATAATTTGGTTGCTCTTGAGAAACTTACTTTTTCTGAGATTGAACCTTGGATTAAGGATAAAATTAAAGAAAATGAAGCTAAGCAAATGGAAATTATTTTTGGGATTAAGGATAAAATTAAAATTCAAAATAATGAATTAAATGAAAAAATTAGGATTTTAGAGAATTTTGATGTTTGGGCTAAAAAAGATAAAGCCCAAATTAAGGAAGTTGTAAATGATAGCAGAAAAGATTATATTCTTGCAGTTGAAAATTTCATGGGAAATTTAAATAATTTGGAGATTAAAGAGTTTGAAGAATTTATGAAAAAAATAAATAAGATTTTTCTTGATTTTAATAAAAGTTCATATAAAAATTATGAAAGAACCACAATATTAATTGGGAAGGAGATGTTAAATATAAAAGAAGGAATAAGAATTTTTTCTAAGGAAGTATTAAAAACATATGAAGAAAATAAAGAGCTTATAGAATTTTCTAAAACAATCCCCATAATAAAATCAAAATATAATAACATTAATTTTATTGATAATTCATTAAATTCTATTGTTGAGAAAAAAATATATTTAGATAAAAAAATAAATGGGGAAGAAGGTAAAAATAAAATTTTAAAACAAAAAATAGGAGAAATTAAAATTAGCCAAAATTATTTAGATTTTTTAAAAAATCAAAAGAAAGGGGAAAGTTTGAAATTAGAATTAAAAGAAAATATTTCTGAATTAAAGAACCTTATTGATTTTAAGGCTTTGGCTAATTTTTTCCATATTTTTGAAGACCAAATGGTTATTGTAAAAAAACATCGGGATGATTTTTATTCAACCTTCTTGGAGGACAATGGGAAATTAATTATAAGTTTTTTAGAGGAATCTAAATTAAATAATAATCAAATATTTGAAAAACTAGAAAAAATAAATTCTAAAATAGATGAAACAGCTACCCACAAAAAAGAAATAAAAAAAGATGAAACCCAAGAGATATATTTTAAAATAAAGGAGATTATTTTAGAAATTGATAATTTAAAAATAGAAAAAGTAAAAGAAGGAAGAAGAGAGGAAAAATTAAAGATAAATAGGGGAGAATTAATGGATGAATTAATGCAAGAGTTGGGGGAAATGGGTGTTGAAATTGCTTGAGTATTGAGTATCCAAAATCTTTAAAACCAATCAATCTATTCCTAATATATGCCTCAGTCGCATAACGGTTATTGCACCGGTTTGCTAAATCGGGCCCTTCGGGGCGAGTAGGTTCGACTCCTGCCTGAGGCGTTTATCGTCGAACTACGTTCGATACCCAAAGGGCACTAGAACCTGTTTCACAGGCTCCTGCCCGAGGCGTTTATTTTATAAATTCCAATTACATATAATTTAAAGATGATTTCAAATATATTGAAAGGAGGTGTAAAATGAATTTAATGAATTTAATGAATTTAGCGAGCTCTAGTATGAGTTTGACAGGTGGCGAGGCTGCAGGGGCAATAGCTATTTTTATGGCTATATTTGCTGCATTTATAATTGTATTTTTGTTTATCGGCTTAGTATTTTATATTTATATGTCCCTCTCAATGATGTCTACTGCAAAGAAACTTAATACAGAATATGCGTGGCTTCCGTGGATACCTTTTGTGGGGAAACCTTTAGCTATGGCGAGAATGGCAAAGATGCATTGGTGGCCGGTGTTGTTAATAATAGTTATGCTGTTGTCAAATATTGAAAATATTATTTTTCAAATTCTTGGCTGGGTTGCTTCTATTGCTTTTTTAATCTATTCACTCATATGGCTTTGGAAAATTTGTGAGAATCGAGGTAAACCAGGATGGTGGGCAATACTTGTAATTATCCCTATTATTGGTCAAATCTGGTTCTTCATAATGTGGGGAATTCTTGCTTGGAGCAAATAGACTTAATTTTAATTTTAATTTTTTTTATTTTACAAACTGGTCTCGACCTTGTTTTTTAGCCTTGTATAAACCTTCATCAGCACGAGACTTTATTTTATGAGAAGTATCTCCTTTTTCGAATTCTGTTAATCCTCCGCTAACAGTTAAAGAATATTTTTTAAGAAAAGAATCTTTTTTTATTTCATCTCTCATCCTTTTTATTACTTTTTTTGCTTTACTAATTTGAGTTTCAGGGAATAAAACTATAAATTCTTCTCCTCCAAATCTTGCAACAATATCTGATTTTCTTGTATTTTTCACAACTATCGTAGCCAAACGAACCAACATATCGTCTGCTTTTATGTGCCCGTAGGTATCATTTATTTTCTTGAAGAAATCTATATCTAAAATAAATAAACATAATTTTTGTTTTCCTCTTTCTGCTTTTTCTAATTCCATATTCAAAAGAGTTTCAAAAAAATAATTATTATACAAACCTGTTTTATGGTCTGTTATTGCCTTCATATAAACCTGATAAATTGAATGATTTAATTCCTTGAGTGTTTTTTTTAAATTAGTCTGTAATTTTTCATCTTTTATTTGAGACAATTTTTTATCTAATCTTTTTATTAATGATCTATATTCTTGCTTCATTTGGAAATATAGAGAAAGATTATTTTAAATGTTTTGGGTTATTTTCCAATTTCACTTGTTTTTTTCCATGCAATATAATTTTTATCTAGAATGTCAATTATTCTTTGTCTTTCATCGGCATTTCCAATTCCTTTCCAATCTAGCAAAGCAAAATCAATTTCCTCTGTTGTTTTTTCAATTATTTCTTTAACCATTTCCTCTGTTAATGGTAAAGCATATTGAGGGATTATATGTGAGATTGCTACATTTGAGTTAAGTTGGATTTTGTTAAAGTTTGGACAATAGTGCGGGCCTCCGATTCCGACGGCAACCTCGTTGTATTTATTTTCGTGGAAATCTTCGATTATGTCTCTGATTGTTGTTGCTATTACAAAGGATGCTCTTCTGTCATTCCATTCTATTTCGGTTGAACCTATTTCTATGAAAATACATGGCTTATCTATTAATGGCCCGTGGTGAGTGCATTCTAATGTAACTGAATAATTTAACAGATTATTTTTTTTTGTGTTTTCTTGAAGTTTTTCAAAAGTTTGTTTCTGAAATAATGCTGAAGTTGGGCAAACTTTTCCCTTTTCTCCACCTAAGTCTGAAGTCCTGAAATTTCCTGGGGCGTGGATTGAAAGTGTTTTTGTAGGTTTCGTAGATTGATGTTTTGAAGCAAAAATAATAAAATCATATTTGTTTATTTTTTCTTGGTCAAGATTCCTTGTGTAAATTATTTCATCATCAACTAAATAAAAATCAAAAGATGGTTTTTCTGAATTCATTGCTGAAAGCAAAGGATTTTTTTTAAATTGCGACAACTGAGTTGTGATGTTTATTCCTGCCTTGTCTTTTTTCGATGCTATTATTAGATATTTTTTGAACATAGTTAGATATAAAAACTATTATTCTTAAAGATTGTTATGTTAGAGGTTATTAAAATTCTCATTGGAATTGGCATTCTTATTTTAGGAATTCCTATTGGAAATCTTCTTGCTCATTTTACAAAAGAGGAATTGAAAGATGGAAGAAAATGGTTTAGACTAATTGTTGCTTTAAGTTTGGTTGGGGGATTTGTGGGATTAATAATTGGAAATGATTCATTGTTATTTGGGATGTTTTTTATTGCTATTGTTACTAGTCGGAGTTTGAGAAAAGCTTAAAAATAGTTGATTTATTGAAGTTTTATGGAAAGAAAATTATTTATAGGTTATGTTGATAGAAATGAAGATTTAGAAATCCCTGATTTTTTAAAGGGCAGAAAATTTGTAATTGCAGTTGCCCCAGCATATATTCTTGATGAAAGTCTTACTACTAAAACTTTTGACAAAATTAAAGAAGCTCTTGATTTGGGCTGTGTTTTAGGACAACGTGGAGGAATATCTGATAAATGTTTGAAACATAGATTTGGAGGGGATCCACATCATGGCAAAAATTCTTGTTTATATCATCCTTTTCAATATGATATGGATAACGAAAAAGAAGGCATGGAATTAGGAAGATTAGCTCTTCAAGAGCATTTTGATACGGATGTAGATATATATAACCCTCTTAACCACCTATGGAGAAAAGGAACTTTAGAAAATGCGGAAGAAACAGGCTTTAAATTTTTTATGGATAGAAATCAAGTTGGCTTACGCCCATATACTCAAGGAAATATAACTGTTCTTCCAGAAGGAAAAATTCCAGGGGAAGTTGGAAGAGGTTCTTGTGTTTATAGTGCGCTCGGGAATATCAACAACCCAGGGGTAAGAGAATATTTAGAAAGTATAGAATTTGTTTTACCTGGGGAAATAGAAACTTTTAAGGTTGGCGAAGGTATAAAATTATTTAATAAAGTGGTAAAAAATGGAAGAAAAATCCTAAGAGATGCTAGATGGATAATTCTATAAACCCTTTTTTTCTTTAAATTAAATGCTATATTTAATAGGACTAGGATTGAATCTTCGTGGAATTTCTCTAGAAGGAGTTGAGATTGTTAAGAGATGTAAAAAGGTTTCTTGAGA
>Ga0208904_1002839_pt1 | contig 10624 bp, 15 predicted proteins | sample AntAceMetag02UKB_FD_184774 | JGI IMG/M metagenome (GOLD analysis project Ga0208904, IMG submission 184774) | Saline lake microbial communities from Ace Lake, Antarctica - Antarctic Ace Lake Metagenome 02UKB (SPAdes) (version 2) | ecosystem: Environmental > Aquatic > Non-marine Saline and... | reverse complement strand
TAGGTTGGTTGTGGTTTATAATAAACTGATTACATATCCACAACTTGATTTAGATAAGTTGGATAAAACAGTTCAATTGGCCCACCGGGTAATATATAATTAATTTTCTAATTGTGTCGTAATCGACTCTGGGACAAAACTCAAGCATACAACTGAAATAGGTTTCTCCAAATAACTTTACAAAAAATAACAGTATCAATTCTATCTTCTCTTTTTTGTCCAATTCTCCATCCCAATAATTTTTTATCAACGCCGAAGGCACTCTCTGAATTATTTCTTTTATAATATTCTTTTAGATATCCAAAAGTATCTGTAACAAATTCCGTCAACCTTTCATTCCAAAAAAGACCATTTTTCATAGTTATATTTTTCTTAGGAATAAAATAAATCTTACACCCCCTGTAAGAATTAACATCTTTTGGATTACTATAATATCTATCCAGTCTAATTGATCTAATGCAAATATCACCGTCGCTGAGCATTCTCATAGCTTTAAAATAAGCATCCTTTTCACTTTTTAAACTAGACCCATAACAAACATACATCTTAGAATCTAGATCCATCAAAGCAAATTTATAAACAAATTTTTTCTTTTTTCCGTAGGCAACTTTTGATTTTTCTCCAAGATTAGAGGCATAAGTTTGGTAATGAACTTTTATCATAAGGCTATATCCCGTTGCATCTCCAGATGCATCAATTTTACTAATGCCTTTTTCTTTTAGTATTAAATTACATAAATTATAAAGTGCCAATTTAACTTCGTCGTCGGAATAAAGTCTTTCAATTGTTTTGTAGCTTACATCAATTCCAAATACCATAAAAAATATATCTAATAAATAAGTCATCATCCTATTACTTTTTCCGATAAGTTGTTGAAGTAAAATTAAAATCAACTTTTGTTTTAAGGATAATTTTGAAGGCCTGCCTGTTTTTTTCTCGATAATTAAAGTTTTTGTAGCATGATCTATTAATGAATCAAAGTTTTTTACTGCCAATTTTATCTTTTTCATAAAATTCTTTTCATAATCTTTCGAATTTTTATGCTCGACACCAAACTCTTCTTTGTACTGATTTAGAAGATATTTATCCAGTTGTTTTAGTTTTAATTTCACCGCTTTTTCATTTGTCATAAGTGTATAGTGCTAACAAGAGTAAATATACTTTGTTGTTGTGGAGTATACAAAAATACTTAAAGGATGGTGCCTAACATAAATTTAAATTAAATGGAATCCTAAAATTATATGTTTATTAGAAAAAAGAAAGTTAGAGGGAAATTGTATTATTATATTGTTGAGAATAAGTTAGTAGATGGAAAAGTTAAGCAAACTGTTTTAATGTATTTGGGGAATACTGAGAGTATCCTTGAGAAATTTAAGAAGTTAAAACCTATTGATTAGTTTTGTCCCAGAGCCGTCGTAATCGAAATGTTTAAATAGTTTAATATCTAAGATATATTATGCAACTTATTTGTTGTCGGTTTCGGCTGACTTCGACCTGGTTGTTTGTTTGATTTCGGTCAAGCTGGAGAGGGGTGACGTTAAAATTGATACTCTCCTTTTTTATTTTTTATCTTCTTATAATAACATTAATAAATGATAGATTGTTTAGTTTATTATGAAAAAGATTGATAATTCGATTAAAATAACTGGGATAATTTCTTTGGCTGCGATAATTATTATTTTCATTATTATTTCTACTGTTGTTCGGGTTATGCCTACGGAAACTGTGAGTGCGAATGGTGTTGCGGAGATTGAAGTTATGCCAGATTTAGTGACTATTAATTTTAATGTTGAGACTAGGGGTGATACTGCGGCTGAGGCTAAAGATGCAAATGCTATAATTGTCGACGCTGTTGTGGCTGCTTTGATGAATGAGGGTTTTAGTCGTGAGGAGATTGTGACGCAGAATTTTAATGTTTACGAGGAATATGTTTATGGTGATGGTGATTGGGGGAGAGGTAGTCGGGAGTCAACTGGATTCAAGGCGACTCATGGAATTCAAGTTGAATTTAATATTGATAAAAGTGATAGGATTGGTGGAACTGTTGATTCTGGTATTGATAATGGGGCGGTTCTTAGTTATATTAATTTTGGATTGAGCACTGAATTGCAGAACGAATATAAGGCTGAGGCTTTGAAATTAGCGGCACAGGATGCTCGGGTTAAGGCGGAAGCGATTGCTGAGGGACTTGGTTCGAAGGTTGGCCGAGTTGTTTCGACTACTAGCTCTAATTTTAACTATTATCCTAGAATGGTTTATGCTATGGAAGATAGTGCTGCTACCGTGAGCGGCTCAAAGATCGAGACTGATATCCAACCAGGCGACCAAAATGTTAATGCACAGGTTTCTGTGACTTACAAGTTGAAGTAGATATGTTTATAATTCTCTATTGAGTATATGTTTTATGGGATTTTGGCCGATAGTTTTGAATGTTTTGAGGAATAGCGATGTTGTGCTTTTGTTAGTGGATGCTCGGATGCCTGACATTACCCAGAATAGTGAGATTGTTAAGAAGGTTGAGAATATGAGGGGGAAGAGGCTTGTTATTGTTTTTAATAAATCGGATTTGATTTCTAGGAAGGATATTGAAAAATTGAAGAAGGAATATCCTAATGCGTTTTTTGTTTCGGCTTCTAAGAAGGTTGGTGTTAAGAAATTAAAGGAGGCTCTTGATAATATGGCGGAGAATTGGGAACAGAGAAGTCTTCGTGTCGGTCTTGTTGGTTATCCAAACATAGGGAAGTCTACCTTGATTAATTTGCTTGCACCTGCGGCTAAGGCTAAGGTTTCGGCGGTTTCTGGGACCACTAAGAAGACTTTATGGGTTCGGAATGGGAGATTGCGTATTATGGATTCGCCTGGGATTATTCCGTATGGGGACAAGAAAGTCCAGATTGGGATGACTGCTTCGAAGGATCCGCATAAGATTAGGAATCCAGAGAAGGTTGCGATTAGTATAATTGAGCTTTTGATGAAGAAGAATCCGGCCTTGTTGACTAAGTATTATGGTGTTGATTTGGAGAAAGTTGGAGAGAAAGTTGATGAGGAAAGTGGGGAAACTGTTTTAGATTCTTATGAAGCGTTTGAGGAAATTGGTCGGAAGATGGGTTATTTGGTTAAGGGTGGCGATGTTGATGAGAATCGAATTTGTATTAAGGTAATTGATGATTGGCAGAAAGGCCGGATTATGATGAAGTAGGTTGCTTATTATTATTTTGGAATAGTTTTGTGATTAACCATCCTATAATTGCGAAGAAAATTATATTTGCTACGTGTCCATAAAAAACAGAGCACATTCCAAATCCCTGTGTGCCGTTTCCAAGTAGTCCACATACTGGTGAGATTATTCTTGAGATAGAATAATTTTGTAGAAAGATACCTGCTAGCCAGAATATTATACCTATAATTCCGCCCAACAATGCTCCCTTTGATGGCGATGGTGCTCCATTTTTGTACGCTATGAAAATTAAGATTAATGCCACGATTACGGCCAGGACACCCACTAAAATAATAATATAAGCCATTTTATATTATTATTAAGAAGAAGTCTTATTTATACGTTTGTGTAGAATTATGATGAAGTAGAATTCTTGAAAATAAACGCAGGGAAATTAATCCCCACGGTGCTTTTGGGCTATTATTCTCATCCTTTCGAATAGAATAATAATCCGCGGGCGGCAATATTAAAGACTAATTTTGTTTTTTAAAGATATGGATTGGGTTGAAATAGTGTCTCTCATTATATCCATCTAATCATATAAGTCTTTATAACTAATTTTATGCTTGAGTTTTTATGGCGCGGATTGTTGCTACGGGGTATTCGTTTGACGATGTTTTGATTGTTCCTAAGTATAACAAAGTTAGATCTAGAAGTGAGGTTAATTTTCGGACGCGTGTTACTCGAAATCATTGGATTGATATTCCCATCGTTGCTGCTAATATGGATACTGTTTGTGATTCTAGGATGGCTATTACATTGGGAAGTCTTGGTGGACTTGGAGTGATTCATCGGTTTATGGCAATTAAACATGAGATAGTGGAAGTTAGAAAGGTTAAGGCTCGGGGACTTATTTGCGCTGCGGCGATTGGAATCGGAGATTATGAAGAAAGGGTTGCTGCATTGGTTAGAGCGGGTGTTGATATTTTGGTTTTGGATATTGCTCATGGACATTCTAAATATGCGGGTAAAGTTTTGGATTGGATTAAGACTCATTATCAGGATGTTGATGTGATGGTTGGAAACATTGTTACAAAGGACGCTGCTGAATATTTTTTATCGAAGGGGGCGGATGCTGTTAAGGTTGGGATTGGACCTGGTTCTATGTGTACAACCCGAATTATGACGGGAGCAGGTGTTCCGCAGATTACTGCGATTATGGATGTTTATGAGGCTACTAAGGGGGAGATTCCAATTTGTGCGGATGGTGGTATTAGTTATCCCGGGGACATGGTGAAGGCTTTGGGCGCTGGTGCTGAGACGATTATGTCTGGTTCTTTGTTTGCTGGGACAGATGAGTCACCTGGTGAGATTGTCAAACGGAAGGGAAAGAAATTTAAGTTGTATCGTGGAATGGCTAGTTATGATGCGACGATGAAAAAAATTAAGTTAAATAGGGAAGAAAAAAAGATTGTGAGTATTGAGGGTGTTAAAACACTGGTTCCATATGTCGGATCAACTGAAAGTGTTGTTAATAGATTTGTTGGTGGACTTGCTTCAGGGATGACATACGTTGGGGCTAGAGAAATGAAAAATATTGTTGGCAAAGCGGATTTTATTCATATAACGAATTCTGGAATTGAGGAATCTCGGGCTAGGATTTAGCATTTTTCTAATTTACTGACTAAAAGTTTAATAACTGAAGTGATTTTTTTATTGTATGGAAATCGCATTTATCATTTTACCGCTATTAATTTTTCTTGCTAGGGTTGTTAATGTCGGTTTGGGGACACTGAGGGTTATCTTTGTGTCGAAAGGATTTAAGGTTTTGGCGCCGATGTTTGGATTCTTTGAGATTTTGGTTTGGATTGTAGCTACAAAAGGAGTCTTGGATAATAATGCTGGTTTCTGGGTATACATTGCGTATGCTGCTGGTTTTGGTATTGGGAATCTTGTTGGAATTTGCGTTGAAGAGCGTTTGTATATTGGGAAGGTTATGCTTAGGATAATTACTCAGAAGGACGCTGATGATTTGATTAAGAATTTGAGAAAAGAGGGATATCCTTTGACTGTTATTGACGCCAAGGGGAGAGATGGTGATGTGAATGTTATTTACTCAGTTATTGAGAAGCGAGATTTGAAGGCTATAGTTAAAACAATAACGAAGACTAATCCGCATGCTTTTTATTCTGTTGAGGATTTGCGTTTTGCCAGTAGAGGGAAGGTTCCTTTAGATACTGAAAAACTTGTTAATTTTGAAAGAAAGATTAATGAAAATTAAAATTTGTGTCCTATAGAGACTCCGCTGTATGTTCGTGTTTCTGTGCTTTCGTGTTTTCCATCTTGTTTTTTTACGAAGGCGTTGAAATCTACTCCCTTGTATGAACCACCTAGGTTTAATCCTGGTGTTACATGACTTGTACCAGTGCTTCCGTACCAGCCCTTTAGCTTAGCGGCGCTTATTTCTGGTGTTAATGTAAGTTCTAGATCTGCTCCTTTGTGTAAAGTTATTGGTAGTCCCATTTTTGCCCACATTTGTGTACCAGAGCCGGTATCTCCGTGGCTCATTAATTGTGTTACAGCGACTCTGTTATCTAGGGATACTTTTTCACCTAGTTGTTTACTATAATTAACTCCTATTTCACCGATATAATTGTTGTCGAAATCATCGTTCGGATAATGCCAGATAGCGGCTGTTGCGTCTGCAGACAATCCTTTAACTTGATCGATATTTCTAGAATATGTTAATCCTGCGTCGACTTCTTTAAGTTCTCTATTTTGATTAGAATAATCTCCCCATAACCATCCCTTTAGGTTTCCCTTGTGGTTTTCTGGAAGGTTTATTGGAACGCCGACAAAAGCTCTTGTCATTGATCCCTTATTTGGAATTGCTCCACCGCTCATAACATCGTCAGAAATTTATGTAATTTCTACATAGGGTGTTCCTACAGGTCCTGCTTCTGCTCTTGGAGCTAGCATTGGGGCAGCTAATGCAGTTACACCAGCTATAGTACTTGCAGCGTATCTCATTATCTTTTGTTTTGTGCTTCCCATATTATATTTTAATCAACTTACTATTTAGTTTTTGTACCTAAATATTCAGGTAGTTATTCGTAACTATATTAATTTAATAGTAGTTACAGTTAGAAGTGCGAATGAGTTTATAAATCTTTCTGTAGTACTGACTGAATAGTAGTTACAAATGACTAGAATTACTGTGTTATTGATCTAATTCCCTGGGATATTCTGGGAATTTGCCAGATCTATGATAATTTCTAACTTGTGCTTCTATGTGTAAACCATATTGATTTAAAACAGGTATGATTTCACTGTCTCTTTGTTCATGTGAGAACCCCTTTAAAACGGATATTTGGTCGCCTAAATGTCGAACCAAATCCCCCCTTTTCATTAAAGCGAGAGATTCTATATCAGAATTAGTAAGAATTGTCCTGGTTGTTTTCATCATCTCTTTTTTTAGCCTATCCATCTTCTGTATTGGTTGTTTTTATTTATAAATATTTATGTTCGGTAATATGGGTGTTAAGGTTGTTAACAATGCTTTTTTGCTTTTTTATAAAGTTCTTCTTTGTTTGCTTCTATAATTGGTTTGACCCTAGACTCAATTAATTTTTTATTGTAAGCTCCTGAGAAATAGAATTCATAACTTATTTTTTCAACTAGGTCTTCTGGACTTTCCATTAAAGTTAACCATCCTTTGTCGCTTTTTTCTATAAGTTTTTCAACCTCTCCTATTACCGTTGTTTCTAGTTCCTCTGGCATGTTATCTATAGGTTACTTTTATTAATAAATGTTTATGGTCGGTAATGTGGGGCCTATCGTCTTCTTTTGAAGGCAACTACACTCGGTCCATATTTTTTCTGTAATATAGCTTCGGATCCCTCCCCTTTATCTAATTGGACAACACTTTCACAACCGGATTCTAAGGCGCCATCCAAAGGGTATTCTTCAAGAGCCCATTTATGTTTTGATCCACGGATATAGACGTTATAATCCGCCTTTCCTGGACCCACTCTATCTATTCTTAATTCATGTTCATCTGCAGTATCATTTCTGACGGGCGCGTCGGTATCTAAGAAGGCATTTTTATCTCTGTCGAATCCTAGAGCCCATGGAATAGTAAATCCCGATTCACCAGGTTGCATCTCAGAAATTTTTCTTTCTAAATTTTTCCCATCCACTAAATAGCCTATGACACCCATAGAATTACTTCGTATAGAATCTTTATAAGAATTATTGTGTTCGATCCCCCCACCCCGCAATGGATATTTGAGGCACATTCGAAAGACTCGTTTTTTAATGTCGAGTATTTTATTTATGTTAATTTATTGACGCTGTTGGACTTTATAAATATTGTCGAGGTTGATTATATCCTTTTATTAACGATAAAAAATTTGTAGGCTTAGGTTTAGTAAGACTAATGGAAATTGCAAAAGATATTGGCGAGGAAATCATTGAGGGGTTAAGGGAACTTAATTGTGTTATTAAAACGTTTAAGAATGAAAGAGTGGAATATGAGATGAATTTCCCAAAGTGTCCTTCGATTATTGGAGAGAAAATGAATAGTCAGGTGCATTTAGTAATGGAGACTTCCTTGCATAAATTTCTGAAAGAAGAAGCTAATTTAAGACACCTTAGTCTGAATGATTATTGCAAGAGAAGATTAAGGGGAGTATATTAGGGATATTGATACTTTAGCTATATGCGATTGATTTACGCTCCCACCGAACAATATAGTAAAATGTGATCCTAATGGGATTTTTTCTTTGATGCCCAAAGTGATCTTTATCGTTGCTGATTCATAGTGGTTAGACTTTATAAGTATTGTCGAGGTTGATTATATTTATTTTAGATACTACACACTTACGCAACCCGTAGGCATTCGCCCATTTCGCGTAAGCATTCCATCCTTGAAAAATTTCCATCATCTTTTCTCTACAAATTAATTCATCCTTGTAAATATCAATTTTCTTTAACATGTTTAGCAGATTTCTTTTTCTTAAAAGCTTAAAGTGATAAAAGTTTCTAAACCCTACAAAATCAATGCCTCTTGAAAGAGAAACTACTTTTGACTTTTGGGGATGCAGTTCTAGCCCCAATTTCTCTGCCAAAAATTCCTCAATTTCCTGTTTCCACTTGTCAAGTTGTTTTTTACTTTTATGAAGAATTACAAAATCGTCTACATAACGAATATAATATTTTGCTTTTAATTTGTGTTTAATGAAATAGTCTAATTCATTGAGATAAACATTAGCAAAAAATTGGCTTGTTAAGTTACCCAATGGCATTCCCTTATTAAATGGGGCGTCACCCGTAGAATGAAATGGATTTTCGAAGACTCTCTTAATGAGCCAAATAAAATTATTATCTTGAATCTTTTTCTTGATTATTGTAAGTAATATCTTGTGATCAATTTCTTGAAAATAATGCTTTATATCGGCTTTCAAACAAAAAGCCTTACTGGTAAAATTATTAGTTACTTTCCTTCTGAAAAATTCAAATCTTTTGATAGAAAATAAATTGCCCTTACCTATTTGGTTAGCGCAGGAATCGTATATAAACTCCTTTTCAAAAATTTCTCTTATTATATTTATAATTGCGTGATGAATTACCCTATCTCTAAAATGTGACCTTGAAATCTTTCTTGTTTTTGGATCCTTAAGAATAAAATTGTCTAATGGTCTTGGGGAATAGGCAAGTGTCATTAGTTCAAATTTCAAGTCAATTAAATTATTTTCTAAATTTTCTTCAAATTCTTTGACATAAAGTTTCTTCGTTTTTCCCCTTCTTGCCTTTCTATATGCTAAATATAAATTGTCGTAGAAATAAATTTTCTTGTATATATTTTTGTAAGTTTTCATTAATATTCCTAGCGGGGTAGGCCATTAGTCCATTGTCATTAGAGTTCTGCAAATTGTCATTATTGGAATTGACGTTGCCATTCCTGTTGAAATAAACCCTAGACAACAGAGTAGCTCTTTTTACCGATTGCCACCTTTGTTTCAATTTTCAAGTATTTACTAACTGTTACAAATGAATTTTACCAACTCGAAAGAGTACTAATAAAAGAGCGTGTGGCCTAGCCCATGTCCTTCTTCCAGAAGGGGTGCTAGGAATATTGAAAAAGGTTTAAGTTTTTTAAACTTTTCTTTTAATAATCTTTTCGATTTCTGCAAATTTTTCTTGGAGTGGTGTAACTTCTTGTGATATATAATCTTTAATCGAGACGCCTTCGGCGTCAACGACCGCCACCCGTCCATCGTCATAAGAGCCCTGCAAATCGTCATAATCGGAACTGACGTCGCCATCCCAGTTGAAATAAACCCAAGACAAGCCATTCTCTTTAGTCCATAATGTCTTTGGCTGATTTCCTAATTGAATTTTATTCTTTCCGTAAGCAAATCTTTGGTCATTTTCTGCAATTGTGGAGTCATTCATTTCCAATAAAATTCCATATGGATTATTTTTATTATCGTCTCGAACAAGATTTAAATTAGAAAGAATTAATGGATTTTCTGAGGAGAACTCCAATCCTCTTTCTTTTACTTGCTTAACTAAATTCTCTAAAATTTTAGTATTATTTTTCCAAGAAGGTGTTGCTGTTCTCAAAACTAATTCAGGAGTATCTGTATAAATTCCGTTAAAAAAACTTGGGTCAGTATCATTGATTTCTCCCAAATCATTATATTTTGCAACTCTTTGACCTTGTGGAAGATATAATCCTGCTTCGGTATTGAAGAAATATTGTGAACCAGTTCCTTTGTCTGTGTCAATTCCATTCATAACTGTTTGATAGGCTTGAGAATTTTTTCCGAATTTTTCTACTGAACCTTCAGCTACAGCTCTGTATAATTTATTATCTGCTTCAAAAGCCTTAAAACCTTTTATTATTTGAGGTTCACGAGTTACTTCCCTTCTACTTGCCATGTGAAAACTATAGAAAAATAGTTTATAAATCTTTTCATAACGTTACTACTTGGTAATTAATATATTTACTTTAATCCTGGCTCTTAACCTACCCTTAGTCACTAGTATCATATATACATATTATGCCGACTGACTCTTTGGCTTTTTGGGGGGTTAAAAACTAAACCCTTCTATTTTGTATTTAAAGTACTAGATTTTAGTAAAATTAGTACCAAATAGCATGATTATACTCTAATAATTTAAACAAGCTTTTTAACATCTTTCAAATTTTCAAATTTTGTTTCGGTTAATGATAAAAAAATCAATTAAAACTGAAAAACAGCGACGCTCGGGTTTTAAAAAATCGAGAAACAGCGACGGTGAAACTTACGCTCCCACCGAACAATATAGTAAAATGTGATCCTAATGGGATTTCTTCTTTAATGCCCAAAGTGATCTTTATCGTTGCTGATTTATAGTGGTTAGACTTTATAAGTATTGTCGAGATGGAGTGGATAGGTCTTTCAAATAAGCTTTTTAACA
>Ga0208904_1002836_pt1 | contig 10625 bp, 7 predicted proteins | sample AntAceMetag02UKB_FD_184774 | JGI IMG/M metagenome (GOLD analysis project Ga0208904, IMG submission 184774) | Saline lake microbial communities from Ace Lake, Antarctica - Antarctic Ace Lake Metagenome 02UKB (SPAdes) (version 2) | ecosystem: Environmental > Aquatic > Non-marine Saline and Alkaline... | reverse complement strand
TGTTTAGCTATTGCACAAGTCTTTGCTTACGGTGGAGCTATCACAAAAGTAGATCTGTTCTTTGCGATAGAAGAAACATTATGGGGAGTGGCGTTCCTATCGATTGCTCCATTAGCAATTATTCAATTTAAACGAATACGTTCCAATAAGATATACACAAAAGAAGAATTGAAGCCTTACAAAATATTAACGTTAATTGTTATGGTATTCTGTATTGGATATAGTGGTTATTCTATATTCTATCATTTGCCAATAGAATACTGGCCTTCAGCAATTAATCAGTTGCAAGCAGGAAATCCGGAACCTGCATTTCAATGGGGATGGAGTGCAATAAAAGATACTCTACTTATCGTGAATGTAACAAGAGATTATAGCACGTGGGGGGGAATGGGATTTGTTATTTGGCATTCTGGTTATTTTACATTGTGCGGATGGATGGTTCTGTTCTTTATGAATGGAACTAGATTGCGAATTAAGAAAGAAACCAATCCAACTGAAAGAACAATGAAAGGGTAGCGAAGAAGATGAATACAATATTATTTGATTTAGATGGAACGATACTACCAATGGACTTAGATAAGTTCTTGCATAGCTATTTCAAGAACCTAGCAATTCACTTAAAGGATTATATTGATCCAAGTAAATTAACAGGTATCATGATGGAGTGCACAAACCTTATGATTTCAAATACATCACCAATACCAAACCAAGATGTGTTTATGTCTCGATTTGATGAACTAGTGAATGGTGATATTGAAATGTATAAAGAGGAATTCAGCAATTTCTATGATAATTTATTTCAAGAAGTAAAAAACACAACATGGGAAAATAAATATATAATTGAGAGTGTTAAAGTTCTGAAGGAGAAGGGATACAATGTTGTTATAGCTACCAACCCCTTGTTTCCAATGAAAGCAAATCATCATAGAATCCGATGGGCGGGATTAACTCCAATAGATTTTAGTTATATTTCATCCTATGAAGAAAATAGTTATTGCAAACCGAACATTGAATTTTATAAAGAAGTTCTATCAAAAATTAATAGAGATCCCAAAGACTGTATGATGGTAGGAAATGATTCTTTTGAAGACATGATAGCCGGGACATTGGGAATTAAAACCTATTTAATTACAGACAATCTAGTGAATAGATATAAGGAGCAAATCACACCAGATCACATAGGTACCTATAAAGATTTTCTTGCTTTTGTAAAAACATTAAAGGAAGTTTTGTTATAAAATAGAATGAACATTATAGTTAAGGCCCTTTTGGGCTTTTTTTTATGTTGTAATTTATGGGTATTTATAATGAAATCTCGTTTGATAGAAAATTAATTACGAGAAGTCAATAAATTTAATAAAAAAAACTTGCGTTTTCAAATAAAATATGGTAATGTGTATACAACAGTAGTGTGTAGTACACAGTACAAATATAATACAGTTTAGTAATAAACAAAGAAAGAGGACAAACAGCATATGAAACATTCGTTAATCAGCAATATTAATTATGTCTACAAAGAGTCTATTAAGAAGTATCCAAGAGTGAAATGGTTTTTACTAATTAATTTTTTTACGGAAATATTGGTTCCGTTATCAGCAATATTTACAACTACATTGCTTGTATATTCTTTTACTCATGATGTGGATATTCCAATATATATTGTACTCATACTAGGATTATCCGTATTGACCTATGTTTTGGAATCTTTGAGGTTTTGGTCTTATCTTCGATATTCATTTGAAAACACATTCACTCGAAACTCGACATTTTTGATACGACTAGCTGAGCACCAAGTGACCACAGATTATATCAACATTGAAGCAAGTGATCGAAGAAAAGTAATAACAAAAGCTTTTGAAGCTATTGAAACCACTTATCGAGGAATTGAAATGCTCCTTAAGCAAACACCTTTGGTTTGTATTAACCTAGTCGGTTTATTGATTTTTAGTGTATTGCTCGCTATTTATGTTCCTTTTATATTGTTGATTTTAGTTGTTATGACACTCATTAATTACTTTTTAACAAAAAGAGCAAACAATTATTTAGCTAACATGAAGAGTCGTTTAAATGATGAGTTCTATGAAATGTATTACTTATCAAAAGATTCAACCAATCCAAATTATGGAAAAGATATTCGGCTCTATGGTTTACAAAAATGGTTTGATGAATTATTTGTAAAACTAACAAAAAACAGAAGAAATGTAGTAAAAAAAATAGAAAAGAGATTCATGTCCGCCAATGTTTCAAACACGATTTTTTTGTTTGTACGAGATTTGATTGGATATAGTGTTTTGTTAGGATTGGTTATTAATCAGAAAATCGACTTAACTACGTTCATCTTTTTAACTGGAATTATCGCTGGATTTTCAATGTGGCTGAATGGATTTACGAGTTCGTTTAACTATTTGCGAAGTAGTAATGTGTGTGTAAATGATTATCGGAAATGTATTTCTGTCGATAGTGAATACAATAAAGAAGGTACTTCTACGAAATACCTTACATATCCTTTAACTGTGGAATTTAAGAATGTTACATTTTCCTATCCAGAATCCGCACAACCAACCATAGAGAATTTATCGTTTACAATTCAATCTGGAGAAAAAATAGCTTTAGTGGGTGATAACGGAGCTGGTAAAACAACGATAATAAAATTACTATGTGGTTTGTATAAACCAGAAGCTGGAACAATTCATATAAATGGGGTTGATATTAACAAGTTTAATATTCAAGACTATATGTCTTTATTATCCGTTGTATTTCAGGATTCAGAGCCTTTGTCGCTAACGATAGAAAATATCATCTCATGTTGTAAACCAGAAGATGTTGACTATGATAAGATGTGGAAATCAATCACAGAAGCAGGATTAAAGGATAAGGTTATGTCATTAGAGCTAAAAGAAAAAACATTCATTACTCAGATGTTTGATGAAAGTGGTGTAAGGCTTAGTGGTGGAGAAATTCAAAAACTTATGTTAGCAAGATCATTATATAAAAACGCAAAATTATTGATATTAGATGAACCAACCGCTGCCCTTGACCCCATTGCAGAAGAACAGCTTTATATTAAATATAAACAACTCGTCAAAGACTGTACTTCAATTTTCATTTCACATCGTCTGTCTTCTACAAAGTTTTGTGATCGAATTTTATTTCTTGATAAGGGAAAAATTACAGAGCAAGGTACTCATCAAGAATTAATGAGGTCAAACAAACAGTATTATGAAATATTCAATCTCCAAGCAAAATATTATAAGGAAGGTGATGAGTGTGAAAAAAATTAGTCTAAAAGAGAATATTAAAAAAACGATTCATGTCATTAAAGTCATCTCTGGTGTATCAAAAAAATATATATTTGTATTCATTTTCCAATCAATATTATCTTCCTTATTTCCTTATATAGCTATTTTCTTCACATATTTAATTATTGATGGTGTTGTCAATACTCTTCCGAAAGCAGACATTATGATCTATGTGTATTGGTTGATTGCAATCAGTCTGTTTATTGGGATTGTAAGAAACATGCTTAGTTACTTAAATCAAGTGTACTCTGTAGAGTTGAATTATAATTTAGATAGCAAGATAGCTTCGAAAACATTTGAGCTAGATTATGCAATAGTCGAAGACAATAATACAATGAAGCTTCTTGAAATGGCAGAAGAAGGATGCCATGGAAATGGAGGATTAAAGGCATATTGTGAGTATGTTCTAAGTGGAATACTGACATCCATATTTTCTATCATTTATGGAGGAGTTTTATTAGTTGGATTGTTTCTTGTAAAAGATACAAATGATACTTCATTCATGGCACGAATTCTGAACTCACCCTTTTCTATAGTAATACTTCTTATTGGATTGATCATATCATTCTTGGTTTCAAGATACGTGATGAAGAAAAATAATGAAAAATCATTTGAAGTTATGATGTTTAATATAGATGGCAATCGAAAATACGCTTACTTTAATCAGATTTGTAATAACTATAAATTTGGAAAAGACATTCGCCTATTTCATATGCAAGATATGTTTCTAAACAGAATGAAGGAATTTAGAGAAAACGTTGAAATTCCTTGGCGTGAATACTCCATATATAACACAAAAATGATGGCAATCTCGATTTTGGGAAACAAAGCATTATCCTTTATTGCATACATTTATGTAGGGTTAAAAGCGATGTATGGATTGATTAGTGTTGGAAATGTAGTTGCTTATGTAGCATCAATAGCACTTGTCTCACAAGCCGTAAACATGATTATGGAACGATACTCGAAGTTGCATTTGTTTAACAATTACTTGGATCACTATTTTACCTACTTGAATTTGAAATCCAAAAAAGAGTATGGCACTGTTGATACAATTGATTTAGAGAATTTATCTATTACATTTAAGAACATTTCCTTTAAATATCCTAACCAAAAAGAATATGCACTAAAACACATTAATCTTGAAATCAAAAGCGGAGCGAAACTTGCTATAGTTGGATTGAATGGAGCTGGTAAAACAACATTAATCAAACTATTATGCAGGTTATATGAACCGTCTGAAGGGGAAATTCTATTGAATGATATATCATTAAAATCATATACCAAAGATGTATGTGATAACCTATTTTCCGTAGTGTTTCAAGATTTCAAGTTATTCTCATACAGCATCAAGGACAATGTTTCATCGGGCTTAGACGGAGATTCTGATAAAGTAATAGAAACTCTTAAGAAAACAGGGTTATATGAACGAGTACATAATATGCCGAAACAAATTGACACGGTTATCTATCAAAGATCAAAAGAAAATGGAGTTGAAATATCTGGTGGGGAAGCGCAAAAACTTGCGATATCAAGAGCATTGTATAAAGATTCACCTATAGTGATATTAGATGAGCCAACAGCTGCGTTAGATCCGAAATCAGAATCAGAGATTTACGAACACTTCAGCGCACTAGTGGATAAAAAAACTGCGATATTTATTTCACATAGAATGAGCAGTTGTAAGTTCTGTGATGAAATAATTGTAATCGATAACGGAGAAATTGTTGAACAAGGCCATCACAATATTCTGGTCAAAGATGCAGGATTATATTCTCAAATGTGGAGTGCTCAAGCTAAATATTATTTAGAAAGTTAAAAGAGTATAATTTTTGAGTGCACAGTTCAAACTGTGTGATATGAGAATTAGCATTCTATCAAAAACTTTAGATGGAGAGTTTCTATACTCTACCCAACATAATGAAATTAGCCTAAACAAACAATTCTCACAACCGAGACTTTTGTAGTATTCACGTACTACATATACTCTCGGTTTTTTGTTTGGGAAAACACAAATATATAGAATATAAATTATAATTATAATTGATGAGAAACTTGTAGTTTGTCTAAGTTTTGAATATTTTGTATTTTTAATAACCTATCAATGGTATAATGTGAACTCAAGAATTTACAAAGTAAAGTCTAACGAAAATAAATAAATAATAGTCATTACGGTGTGAAATAACATAACTAGGGGGTACTTAATTGTGAGATATATGAGATTTCTAAAAATCAGTATTATTATTGTTTTTTGTTTTGTACTTTTTGCAATAACAAACGTACTTGTTGTTTCCGCCACAGCAGGAGAAGAACGCTCTGTATATCTCAGTGCTACAGAATACGACTATCCACCTTTCTCTGTTACGGATAGTGGTAAAGCAGACGGATTTTCTGTTGAATTATTAAAAGCAGTAGCGGAAGAAATGGGAATTGTTGTTACATTTGAAATTAATCAATGGACTATTTTGAAACAAGAATTAGCTGATGGGGTATTAGATATACTACCATTAGTAGGATATACTGAAGAACGAGATTTGGTATATGATTTTACAGTTCCATATATTGTGATGAGAGGTAATATATTTGTTCGAGTTGGAGATAATTCAATCTTGTCAGAAGAAGATTTATTTGGTAAAGAGATTCTAGTTCTTGACGGAGACAATTCACAAGAATGGGCTTGGTCAATTGGATTAGTTCATGAATTGACTGCAACGGCTACGTATCTTGAAGCCTTTCAACTTCTAGCAACAGGTCAATATGATGCTGTGTTAGCTCAGGGGCTAGTAGGACAAAAGCTGATTGACGACAATGATCTTGATAATGTTGAACCAGTATACATTTATGCAGATGATGGAATTACCAGACAAAAACTGAATCTGGACGGCTATGAACAGAAATTCTGTTTCGCTGTTGTTGAAGATGATGACGAATTGCTATCGATATTGAATGAAGGATTATCAATTGTTTCTCAAAATGGTACTTTTGATGAACTATACACAAAATGGTTTCCATTCTTAATTGAAGAACCTAAGTTATCAGTACTCGATATTATGTTATATGTCGGAATTTCCTTAGTACCAATTGTAATCTTGTTGTTAGTTGGATACACCCATGCTGTTCGCAAAACAATTAAAAATAAAACTCGAGAAATTGAAAATAATAATCGACGTAATGAAGTTATTGTAAAAGCATTTCAACAAGACTTCGAATCCGATTTACAACGATTTAGATTCGTACTCAACGAAATATTAGTTGTTAGTGATAGTATCGGTGGGTTTATGTTCTCAAGAGATAGTAATGGTGTCGTCACAATCAGGGCTAGCTATTCAAACGACAAATCGATGAAATGCGATGATGCATTCTTGATGGCTTTAATTGAAGAAAATGAGATTATCCAAAAATTGGTTGGTGATGGAGAACCAATACTATCAAATAATTATGTTTCTGACCTAAATTCAGCTTTAACGATATGCAATCAAGAAGTGAAGCGTTTGATGGCTATTTCCGTTTTGGGAATTGAACAAACACACATCGTTGTATTGCTGAACAAAGGAGAGGAATACACAAGAGATAACATCAATCAAACCTCAATTTTACTGACTGGTTTATGGACAATGTTGGAGCGTGCTGATCAATTAAATAAAGTAAAATATATGAGCTTTTATGATAGCCTTACTACGTTATATAACAGACGTTTCTTTGAAGAAGAAATCATTCGTTTGGACAACGATCAAAACCTTCCTATTACAATCATTATGGGAGATGTTAACGGATTGAAACTAATCAATGATGCATTCGGACACAGTGCCGGGGATATTTTGTTAGTAACAATAGCACAAATCATCAAACGAAATATCAGAGAGAATGATATAGCAGCTAGATGGGGTGGCGATGAATTTGCAATCATTTTACCAAATTCGGATATTGCAGCTGCGGAAAAATTAATTGAACGAATCCATAAGGAAACTCAAAAAGCAAGTTTTAAATATGGGGTTGCTTCCATTTCATTTGGACTCGACACAAAATCAAAAAAAGATGATTTACTCAGCGATGTGTTTTTAAATGCCGAAGAAATGATGTATCATAACAAAATAGAAGCTGTTGAAAGTGTGCGCGGAGAAACCATTAAGACAATTATGAATACCTTGTTTGAAAAAAGCATTTCCATTAGAGAACACTCGGAACGTGTATCTCAGGTTGCTGTTTCAATCGCTACTTGTATGGGGTTGTCCAAAACAAAAATCAATGATATTAAAACTATTGGGATGGTTCATGACATCGGTAAAATTGTGATCGATTTGAATATTCTTGATAAGCCTGGATTTCTGACCATACAAGAACGTGAAATCATCAATCAGCATCCATCATCTGGAAGTCGAATGTTGAGTTCATCACGTGAGTATTCAAGACTAGTACCGGGTGTGTTGCATCATCATGAACGAATTGATGGCAAGGGATATCCGAACGGCCTTATCGGAGATGAGATTCCACTGGAGTCAAGAATTATTGCAGTTGCAGATTCGTTTGATGCAATGACTGCGACACGTCCTTATCGTGTGACACCACTTACGATTAAAGAAGCTGCACAAGAAATATTAGATAATAAAGGCACACAATTTGATGAAGAAATTGCAGAAGTCTTTGTTCGGAAAGTTCTAAAAATAATTGAATAAGAATAAATTAGAACACCACCTGTATTTTTACAAGTGGTGTTTTTTTGTTTTACAGTAAGCAAACCAGGATTTTGCATGAAAATGTCAATATTTAGATATGTTATAATAGATGGTGAAGAAAGGGTGATTAAGATGAAATTATCAGGTAGAACACCATTACTTAGGGCAATCAACCTAGAAAAGAAGTTAAAAATTAAGAAAATCTATATCAAGTTAGAAGGAGCGAATCCGACTCATCATAAAAATGCTCGAATCGCAGAAGTGTTATGTAAAGATGCTGCTGCACATAAGAAGACTACCATTTTAGTAGATGGAACTAATGCATACATTAGAGCGATTGAATATTTTGCTCAAGAGAATGATTTGAAGATAATTATTCCAAGGTTCAGCCACGAAACTTGGAAGACATATCGTTTTGATCCGAGTTCTATATTAGATGCAAGAAAACAAAATAAGCTTAAAAAAATGGATTACTTACAACTCTTAGCAAAGGTTAATAACTATTATCTTGCTGTTGAAGGGTATACGAATATGAATATCTCTTTAATGGCACTAGAAGAATTAACGAAAGAAATTATTGCGAAAAGAGAGACTATTGATACGATAAACACACAGTTTAGTCATGGGTATACCTTGACTAGCATGTACAATGTATTTTTAAGAGAGTGGATTGAAAAAGAGAAATCTTTTCCTAAGATATATTGTGGTATAAATTCTCAAAATGAATTGAAAACAGAGTCACTTGGACATGATATTATTTCCTATATACAAACAAATAAAAGTTTGCTTGATTCTTCTAAAATAGCATTACAGGAGAGTTATGGAAAAATCATTACTGTATCTGAAGAGGAATTAAAGGAAGCGAAAAAATTATTGCGCTATGTTGAACAGATTAAAGTATCCACTGAAAATGCATATCCATTAGCCGCTTTCTTGTCACAAGTTAAAGCTGGGGATGTAGAAAACGGGACACATATTATCATCTTAGATGATGCAAGAAGCCGCATGGATATCGAACAAATAACAGACTTTCAACCACATACGAAAGAAGAGATTTTGTCTGTAGCAAAAACATACTTAGCAGAGTATTCCGATCCATTGATTGAAATGAATGAAGCATTGAATAACGCTATTAAGAAGGGATTTATTTTACTCGCAAAACAAAATGAAGCAATATTAGGGGTGTGTATTATTGTTAACACACAATTCGATGACTTTATTCCAACATATCATCTAGCATATATTGGCACAAGTAAGGACCATAAAGGAAGAGGAATAGGTACAGAATTGGTGAAACGAGCAGTAGATATTACGGACGGAAAACTGTCTTTACATGTAGACTTAGATAATAAAGGCGCGAAGAAACTATATGAAAAGATGGGCTTTAAACACGTATATAATCGCATGATTTTTTATGGAGAATAGACAATTAGTGAAGTAAGGAAATCAGCTCCAACAACTAAAATTTTAACCGTGGGTTTTCAGTATTTATATACTGTGAAGACTCACGGTTTTTTTGTTTGGTTTGAAAATTTAAACTTTATTTATTTTAATTTGTGTTGAGCAAATTGGCTATCAGTCTCAAAATATTCATATATATTCATAATAAAATCATTAAACAACATAAAAGAGTATTATATTCATAGAATAAATGTTATAATCATTGTATATACTTTAATTTCATATAAATACATATATAAATGAATTTAATGATGTATAGAAGAAATAATAGGAGGGAAACAAAATGTATTTATTATTATGGTTAATTTTTGGTGGATTCGTGGGGTGGATTGCAAGCATACTTACGCATAACAACAAGCGTATGGGAATCGTTGCAAACATCGTAGTTGGTCTTGTAGGATCCGCTTTAGGAGGATGGATTGCATCTCTTCTAGAACTTGGTTCTTTCTCCGAATGGAGTCTGACTGGATTGCTAATTTCAATTGGTGGAGCAGTACTTTTAATATCTATTATCAATTTGTTCAGATCGAAATAAACTTGAATTATTAAAATTTTTACCGTTTTTGATTTATTACCATAAAATCTCTTTGAAAGGAGAATATGTTTTATGAAAGTATTAAAAAAAGATATATTCATGATGATGATTATCGTTATAAGTATTCTAACTGCTGTTACAATCTTTCTGCCTTCGCTAGCGTTTTCTAGTAGTGACTCCGCTTTTTCAGGAATTGAAATTGTTTTTGGAACAGAATTTGTTAACTTAGGCTCATGGGCTAGTGGGAATGTTAATCTTAGTATTTTAGGAATTCTAGCTTACTTGCTACCATTAGGAGCACTAGTATCTGTAGTCTCAGTTAAAAATGGATATGCCCTTTCTATTTTACTATTTACGATTAACGTTATTTTATTATTCTTATTACCAGAATACACAAAAACAACAGTTACTGTTTTAGGCCAAGTGTCTGAGATTGAAATTAATTGGGTAGTTTCTTATGGCTTAATTATTGCTCAAATCTTATCTGTTTTAGGAATTATTGTCAGTACAATCAAGGTAGTCAAGTTTCAAAAATTCAAATAACACTTTTGATTCATATTAAAAATATAGATAGGAGAAAGTAAACATGAATAATATATTGCATTTAGGAATTGTATTTGCTTCATTAATTATTTTATATTTTGCATATTTTATGAA
>Ga0208904_1002834_pt1 | contig 10625 bp, 18 predicted proteins | sample AntAceMetag02UKB_FD_184774 | JGI IMG/M metagenome (GOLD analysis project Ga0208904, IMG submission 184774) | Saline lake microbial communities from Ace Lake, Antarctica - Antarctic Ace Lake Metagenome 02UKB (SPAdes) (version 2) | ecosystem: Environmental > Aquatic > Non-marine Saline and... | reverse complement strand
TATTTAAGTCTTGTCGACCACCTACTGGTGACATGTTTTTCAAAAACATATTGGATATTCTTATGATTTTTATATTCATGGCTTATTTCTAAACAAAAAATCTATCCCCTTAGTTGGTCAGAAGGGTCTTATGCTCCCGCCGGGATTTGAACCCGGGTCACCGCCGTTCTCCAATGAATCTCTAGGAGAGATTCGATGGTTGGCCCAAGCGGACCTGAAGTTAACATCTCATCGACTAAACTTCCCACCTCTTGAGAGGGCGGCATCCTTGGCCACTAGACTACGAGAGCATAAAACAAAAGAGTCATAGTGGCTTTTAAAGATTACGCCCTCGAGAATGAGAGGGTGAGGGTTTAGCTTTTCGACTAAATATTAATTGCGAAGAGTTAAAGACGAATAGGCATCCTTGGCCACTAAATTCGTAGCGAATGGAATGAGAACGAATTTTTGGAGCGATTTGCCCCAGCCGCAGAAAGGGTACACCGAGCGGTGCAAATCGCGGAACTAGACTACGAGAGCATAATCTAATTGAAGTATCTTAATTTTTAAAGCTTGCGCACGAGAAAATTAGTTATCACTGCCACCTCCTGAAAAATAATACAAACACATAAAAAGAGAAATATACCCTTAACCATATGACAGTGGAAGCTGAAAAGCCAAAAATCAACGATCTCATCTTCAAGGAATTAATCAAGAGGGGCTATTCTTTAGAGGGCAATACGCGAGTTTGGAACATCGCCGATTCTAAACTCTGGTACTTAACGTCTGATCAGGCACAGGCATATTTGGATCTGGAAGACGAAAAAGAATATAAAGAGCAGGTTACCAACAAGGAATTGTCACTAATAGACGAAAATATAGACGAAATCTTGAAAGAAATCGGGGGCGGTCCCCTGAACATAATCGACCTAGGATGCGGAGACGGAAAGAAGGTGGTGAAATTCATAGAGAAGTTGAAGGGAAGAATCAAAACGAGGTATTGCCCCGTGGACATCAGCGGATACATGGTCACACAAGCTATTGATAGAATTAAAAAACTAAAGGCCGGGGAGGTCGTCGAATTTCAGTGGAATATTTCAGATTTTGAAAACATCGAAAACATAACGGAGCTTCTGAGGCAAGGGGAATTCAAGAAAAATCTTATTCTTTTACTTGGAAACACACTGGGCAATTTTGAAATAAACGAATTGCTTTATGAAATCAGAAGTTCGATGAAGGGCAACGATCTACTTATAATAGGAAACGGACTGAACAATGAAAAGGTAGATGTCCGTGCGGAGGCGTACGAAAAAAACAAAGCCTTGGATAATTTTTTCATGAAAATTCCCATGCAAATAGGTTTATCAGAAGAAGAACTAATTCTTGGGACAAGATTCAAGAACTCAAGAATAGAAGTATACTACACTATAAACGCAGAAAAGAAGATCATCTTTCAAGATAAAGAGATTAGGTTCCACAAAGGAGATCAAATTGTTGTCGCAGTAGGATACAAATATCTCAAAAAAGAATTTCTTAGTTATCTGAACATTCATTTCGACGACGTCAATTCGAAAACATCAGAAGACGGAACGCAGATACTAGCTCTCTGTAAAAAATAATTCTAATCAATAAGCTTTTATATCTAAACAATTCATTAGTCTCAAGAGCTCGTAGCTCAGCCAGGTAGAGCGCTGGTCTTATATGAGTGGAGTTCAATTGAACTTCATCAACTCTTCACTCGAAGAATGCCAGTGGCCGAGGGTTCAAATCCCTCCGAGCTCATAGTTTGAACCCGAGGTAGTCAGGGGCGAGCAATTCGCTTCGAGCATTATTAGAACATTATGCGAGATGCAAATTGCGAGTAAAATCCCTTCGAGCGACAAAAGAAAAAATGGCAAAGAAAAAAACAAAAGATCTTGGAGAAGTTGGGATAATGATTGCACTAATCGCGATTACTATTAACTTATGCGGAATAGCAATTTCACTTTTAGATTTATCAGCAGTAATACGATGGATAAGCGCAACAATAATGCTGATATTGGCAGGTTATTTATTTTATTTTATTTTAAAAATAAAAAACAATCTAATGAAAAACTAACCATGCTACTCGGATTAATAGGAAAACCGTCATGCGGAAAGTCGACATTCTTCAAAGCAGCGACACTGGCGGACGTTCTAATCGCATCATACCCCTTCGCGACAATAGAAGCAAACCACGGCATGGGGTACGTTCGAGTCGGTGCACTCTGCAAAGAACTTAATGTTAAATGCAACCCGCGGACAGGATTCTGCAACGGTGAAACAAGATTTGTTCCGGTCGAGCTAATGGACGTCGCAGGATTAGTCGCAGGAGCCTCCGAGGGAAAGGGTCTCGGCAACAAATTCCTAGACGACCTTAGACAAGCAGACCTTTTCATCCAGATTGTCGACGCGTCCGGAACGACGGACATAGAGGGGAGAGAGGGAAGCGGCGACCCGGTCAAAGACGTAAAAATGTTAGAAAACGAATTGAACAAATGGTACGGCGGAATTTTTAGAAAAGTTTGGGACAAACTTTCGCGAACAATCCAGGCAACAAAACAAGACTTCGCAGCGTCGGTATCAAAACAATTTTCCGGGCTAAGAGTTTCTGAAGACGATGTAAAAGACGTACTAATAAAACTGAAACTCGATCCAGAAAAACCAGCAACATGGTCTGAAGAAGATCTTTCGAAATTTACAGAAACCCTGAGGCACCTGACCAAGCCAATGCTGATCGCAGCGAATAAAGCGGACAAGCCGGGCGCTAAAGAAAATATAGAAAGACTAAAGCAAGAATTCCCAGACATCATGATCATCCCATGCTCCGCAGATTCAGAACTCTCGCTAAGACAAGCGGCAGCCGCAGGAATGATAGACTACCTCCAGGGAGATGCAAGCTTCACGATCCACGAGGGTAAAACGAACGACAAGCAGCGTGAGGCGTTACAATCAATTCAGAAAAACGTTCTCGATGTTTACGGATCGACCGGCGTTCAAGAAGTTTTAGATAGGGCGGTCTTCGAATTTTTGAAATACATCGCAATATTCCCAGCCGGATCAAAACTCGCCGACAGCAAGGGCAACATCCTACCGGATTGCTTCTTGCTCCCGGGAGGATCAACCGCGCTTGACTTCGCATACTCGCTACACACAGACATCGGAGACAAATTTGTAAAAGCAATCGACGTCAGAACAAAACAGGCAGTCGGAAGAGATCACCCACTCAAGCATCGCGACGGAATTGAGATAATGACCTCATGATACTCAAGATTAAAGTACAGCCTAATTCCGGCAGACAAGAAATAATTAAAATCTCCGAGGACGAATATAAAGTATTCCTGAAAAAATCTCCCGAAGACAACAAAGCAAATATAGAACTAACCAAGTTACTAACAAAACACCTAGGCAAGAAAGTTAAAATCATCAAGGGCAAAACCTCTAAAAAGAAACTTGTCGAGGTATTATAATCGCAATAAAATATCATCAAGCGCCAGACATCCAGCAGATCGCCGAGGACATCGTCGGCAAACTAGAATGGAACCACGTTCTGCTCGAACACGTCGCATTTATTCGAAGCACCGGATCAAAAGCTCGTCGGACAATTGCACGATGCCACGCCCTCGGCAAAGCCATGCAAATCGGGATGGGAAGAAAAAAGGGCTTCTACCTAATAGAAGTCATCTCAGAAAAATTCGATAAACTCCCGGAAACAGAAAGAACGAAAGTCATAATCCACGAACTAATGCATATTCCAAAATCTTTCGGCGGCGGATTCAAGCACCACAACGTCGTCAACGAGAAAAACGTCGAGAAAATCTACCAGCACTATTGTAATTTGAAGGAAAAAGAAAGAAAATTGTGGTATTAAAAGAACTAGATTAAACTCCTCTTAAAACCCTTATACCTTGAATTTTTACTCCAGATTCCCCAGATATCCTTTCTGCTTCTCTCGTAGCCAGATAACGCAAAGCCATATCTGCAGCCGGTTTATTATTGACCGCACAAAGATGCGTTCCAGTTTCACGCCCCAATACGCGACCATCCTTTTCCCACAAGTCATAACTATTATTACTAGGCTCTGCTTTGTTGTGATATACACTAGGTTGGTGTTTTCCACCTTTGTCACAACTCACATTATACCCCCAACTAATAACACTCGGAAATCTTTCTCTTATCTCAACATTTGTTGCTTTCATTTTATTCATTCCCTCCTTTCAACATTTTTTCCAATTGCCCATTCATAAAATCCAATTTTTTCTCCATTAACTTTGCGCATCTCTCAAGAAATGGGGCTTTAGCATCTTCAATCAATTTAGGATAGCGTGTTCTTGAGACTTCATTTTTGTTATGACTATAATCTCCGTAGCATCCTTTTTCGGGGTAGCATCCAATATTTTCATAATCAAAGGGCCCTTCCCCTTTCGAAAATATTAATAAATATCTTCGAGATAATCTTTTTGCTTCCCTGGCCATATCATCAGGATAATTATCAGGACGAACATACATCATCCTGTACCCATTTATGGCATCACAAATTGCATCCCTGACCTCATAACATCTTCGTGGCTCATTAGATTCATCTTCTTGAGGGAGATATTCTTCTCCGGCAAGTACTCTGTCTCTAGCGGCTCTGAATGTACCAATATAGCCTTCTGTAGCTCTTATAACATGCTTAATTCCATCGATTTCTTCTTGTTTTGTTTCCATTTTGTTATTCCTCTGGCGTCCCAGGCAAGTACATAGGAACACCTGATAAATCCTTACGATCTTCGCAAGAGAGTGGCCCAAGCATGAAGGGAATTTGATTTGGCATTAGAACTTCCTCAATCAAGCTAACTAAGGAATCCTTGCTAGCCTCTTCAGAGGCACTGGGTTCATCTTTAGATTCTGACGGGCCTAAAATTATAGTTTGTCTACTATGGTTATCTTGAAAATCTTTTATTTCTCCATATCCGGGGTCTTCTTTTGCTTTTTCAAGTTCAGGATCTATGTATTTTGAATCCCGTTGATCTTTGAGGTATATCATTCTTGAAAGTCCATCTCCTCCACTATAGAGCATTATATTCGCACGCTTATCATCTTTGATATATTTGAAGTGAACATTCATTGGGTGCACTCCTCGGTCTTGTGGGTAAACACTTGTTCGGCCACATAATTCTAGATATTGATCTTCTGAAATTTCTCCCCCCAGATATAGGATTTCTTCGATTTCAGCTGTTTTTGTGACATTACCACATTCAACCTCCTGCTCGAGTAAGTTTGCAAAGTCCAGTTTCCGCTCCCTTAACTCACCTTCAATAGCCTCCATCTTCCTTTTTTCTCCATATTCTTCACCTTCTCTCTCCATGCCGTCATAAATTAGATTAAAACCAGGAGAGTTTAGTAACAATGAATAGATGTCTCTAAAAGAGCAGTCCATTCCCATGGTGAGATTACCAACAGCACCAAGATCTCTGATGCTTTTTTCATCGGGGCATCTTGGACCATTCGCATTGATAGTCTTCGAATTTCGGGCTTGTTTTATTCTATCTAAATATTTTTGTATTTTCATTTTGTTGTTCCCAAGTGTTTAACCACTTACTAGTAGTAGCTAATATGACTATATAAAACTTTGTCGGACCAGGATAGTACGAAAATAAAGATAGTTTTATATAGGCCCTAGGGCACACTATTCTATGGATACTCAGGTGCTCAAGAGCATAGGTCTCTCAGAAAACGAAATCAAGATCTACATAACTTTGTTAAAGGGAGGCTCCGCCACTGCCTACGAACTAAGCCAGAGAACAGGGATCTACCGAACACATATCTACGACAAATTGGAGCAGCTAATGAAGAAGGGACTGGTCAGCCACAACTATCAGGCTGCCAAAAAGTATTTCCAGGCCGCAAGTCCCAAAAAGATTAAAGACTATATCGACGGCAAGAAGAAAGAGCTAGAAATAAAAGAAAAACAAATCAATGATCTGCTACCGCAACTGGAAGCTATGGTCAAATTGCCAGAGGAGGATACGAGAGTAGAGGTCTTCAAAGGCAGGGAGGGACTAAAATATTTCTTAAAAGATATAATCAAGACAAAAAAGGAAGTCTTGGTCACAGGAATTGATGATTCTAAATATAACGAAGCTCTCCCAATTTTTATGGAGCAATACTTCAGAGACCTAAGGCTAAAGAAAATACCAGAGAGAATAATTACAATAGAAAAAAAGAAAGCATTTACATTTAATAAGAAAACTGCCCCGTCGACAAAATACAGATTCCTCGATGAAAAACAATTCAATCCGACAAACACTTTCATATACGGCGATAAGGTTGTGATAGTATCTTGGGGAACACCGGCAACAGCCACGATGATAAAAAACAAAGGAATGGCCGCGACTTACCGAAGTCATTTTGAAATTCTCTGGAAGGCAGCCAAAAAATGAAACTCACTCCCATAACCTTCACCGACGACAAAAATAAAAAACACACTCTAAAAGTAAAAATTTGCAAAACTCCATGGCAAAAGTTCTCAGGCCTAATGTTTCAAAGAAACTCACCTCCGCTTCTCTTCGTTTTCAAGAAAGAAAAAACACTAGCTATCCACTCACTCTTCTGTCGACCATTCAGGGCAATCTGGCTCGATAAAAAAATGCAAACGACTAAGATCACCGACGTGAAAAACTGGAGATTAAACATTTCGGGCCTCGGAAAGTACCTATTAGAGATACCAAGAACTACTTCTTAATGGCAATGCCCCAGCCGCAGAAGGGGTACACTGAGCAGTGATACCACCGTCGGTAAAAAGACCGTTCTCAATAGAAACATTTAAATAGAAAATTGAGTTAAGAAAACTAGAACGTTATAAAGAGGTAAAAGGAGGTTAAAAAAAATGGGAAAAGTTATTGTAAAAAACGTTATCAAACGTAAGCCAGGACATTTGTATTATGTAGACGGAAAGGGAAATGTTTGCGAGGCTAAGATGGCTCGAGGCGGCAAGAAGAAAAAGAAAGCTGCTAAGAAAAAGCCAGCTAAAAAGAAGCCGGCTAAGAAAAAGCCAGCTGCTAAAAAGAAAAAGAAAAAATAAACTTTTTTTAGATTATTAAATCATATTCAATGGGCCTCCTCTTAAGGGAGAGGGGAGGTTCATTATTTACTATTTCTTTTTTGCCCCCGCAGCATAAGGGGTACACCAAGCAGTGACCATTTCACTTACGTTTCTCAAAATTATCAATCGCCCTTCGCAACGCATCCGCCGCCAAATTAGAACAATGTACTTTTATCGGCGGTAGCTGACCCAATGCTTTCGCCACATCTTTATTCGTAATTTTCTTCGCTTCGGCTAAACTCTTACCCTTAGCGAGCTCCGTAGTCATAGAGGAAGTCGCAATCGCGGCGGCACACCCCATCGTCTGAAACTTGATATCCTCGATAATGTCTCCGTCAGTCTTCAGCATTATCTTCATAACATCTCCGCAACTAGGATTACCAACAGTCGCTTCAGCGTCGGGATTCTTTATCTCGCCCATGTTCCGCGGATTCTTAAAATGATCCAAAACATTCTTATTATAATCAGTTCCCGTCATTTTGCTTAACACCTTTGCTCGTCGCATTTAACTCCTTGGCCAACTCCTTGGGATCGATTCCGTGAGCTTTAGCGCCGTTTTCGATTGTTTCAAACTGCGCCATCGGACAACCACCACAAAATAAACCCCTATTGGCGAGCTTTGTCGCAGCCTCGGGAAAATCCTCAAGCAATTCAGCAAAAGTCATACCCTTCTTAATAAGTTTCTTAGCCTTCGTGCCGGTCATATTATTTACCCCCGCCCTTTAATTTAAACGGACTAATCTCTCTAAGTTTCAAGACATTTTCTTTAATTTTATCTATAACAAAGTCAGCATCCTCCTCGGTGATATCATTTCCCAAAGTCAACCGTAAGCTCCCGTGAATATATAATTCCTCGACGCCAATTGCTTTCAAGACATAGCTCTCTTGCAATTTACTCGATGCACAAGCTGAACCAGTCGAAACACAAATTCCATTCTTATCCAAAAGCAACATCAAGCCCTCGCCCTCGATTCCGTAAAACGAAACACTAATATTATTATAAACTCGGTTCTTCACCGACCCATTAATTTTGGCCCCAGGAATCTTCAGGAGTTTTTTGATCATCCCATCACGGATCTTTTTAACTCGAACCGTATCCCTCTTGATATCTAAAGCGGTAGCAAGTCCGACAATCCCGGGAGAATTGAGCGTCCCACTTCGAAGACTACTCTCTTGTCCCCCACCATAATTTATCGGATTAATCTTCGTTCCCTTTCGAACATACAAAAACCCGACACCCTTAGGCGCATTAATCTTATGGCCAGACACAGACATCAAGTCAATATCCATTTCCTCGACATCAATATCAATCTTCGCAAACGACTGAACAGCATCAGTATGAAAATAAATCCCCTTGGCGCGACAGGCCTTTCCAATTTTTTCAATAGGCTGGATAGTCCCAATCTCATTATTAACATGCATCACCGAAACTACCAACGTATCCCCCCTAATTTTACCAACAACTTCATTAACATCAACGACACCTTCACCATCGGCCCCAACATAATCAACCTTGTAACCCTGGTTTTCAAGCGCTTCACAGGTTCTCAAAATAGCAGGATGTTCAAACACCGTCGTGACAATATGCTTCTTGTCCGGATTCGCAGCTACAAGTCCCATAAGCGCAATGTTATTAGACTCGGTCCCGCCAGAAGTAAAATAAATTTCATCTGAATCAGCTCCAATAAACTTTGCAATTTTCTCACGAGCGGCTTCGACCTCATTGCGAACAATCTTTCCGACATGGTACTGAGACGAAGCATTACCAAAATCTTTTACAAAAAACTCGTTAACTTTCTCGGCGACGGCATCATTGACTTTCGTCGTCGCTGCGTTATCCAGATAAATTAATTTCGCCATTTAATACTTCGGCTGACAATTGCAGTAATCCAGAACGTCCTTATTATATTTCTTACAAACATCACACGAGCATTTCTTATCCTTCATAACCTTCAAAATCCGCTGCATTTCTGTTAGCGCCAACTTTGGGTTCGCAACAATAAGTTTCGCCGATTTCTTAACTTCTTTCTTAATCTCAGCATTTAGTTTAACCTTATTCGCCCTCTTATTAGAAAGATACTGGGAAATCGCAGCCTTACTTATCCCAAGAATTATTCCCGCCTTCTCATAGCTCATCTCATACTCCTTCGTCAAAAGCCTAGCCAGCTCCTTCCTTACAGCTGGAATGATATACCAGACTTCGATTTCTTGAGGTAGCAAATACATGTTAACTATAGTTAACTATTCTTTATAAATATTTGGTTTCGGTGTTAACCGACAACAATAGCATCAACGGGGCATCCAGCCGCAGCGTCGTTCTCGCAAGTTAACTTATCAACACTAGAGGATTTCATACGAGCCTTCCCATCCTTCATCTCAAAAGAAGCGGGACATGCGGCAGAACAAGCGCCGCACCCAATACATTTATCCTGATCGATTGTTATCTTCACCATCGTCAACCTCCGTCTCATTCGTCTGATTGTTCATGTCGAAATACTCTTGTTCGATCGTGGGCTCACTAACGGCAGCACCAGTAATCGCATGCCCAGTCATATTAGAGATCACACCCATCCCCCAAAGTAATGCGACGACCACGCAAAGCATAACGCCGATCGCAATAACCCTTTTCCGATTTATATCCATAATAAATTCTAGTCAGCAATATTTATAAACTTAATCCAACTAAGACTATCATGTTAACAATCTGGGTAATCGTTGCGGTGGTCGTAGTTCTAGTGATAATCTTTTTCGCTTACTACAATCGATTCGTCAGGCTATCGCACCAAATCAAAAATTCTCTAGCACAAATCGATGTCCAGCTAAGAAAACGTTCGGATTTAATCCCAAACCTACTGGCCGCAGTAAAAGGCTACATGAAACACGAGAAAAAAATAATCACAGAGATAACCAACGCAAGAAAAGCTCTACTTTCCGCGAAGGACGTTCCGGCTAAAATGAAGGCAGGGAATCAAATGCAGTCCGCTCTTAAGTCAATCTTCGCAATCGCAGAAGGCTACCCAGATCTGAAAGCGAACACGAACTTTCTACAATTGCAGCAAGAATTATCAGCCATCGAAGATAAGGTCGCATACGCAAGACAATACTACAACGACGGAATCATGTCCTACAACGTCATGACGAACGTGGTCCCGGGCAAATGGTTCGCTTCAATGTACGGTTTCAAGGCAGAAGAATACCTGAAGATCCCAGAGGCGGCCAAGGCCGTTCCGAAAATTAGCTTCTGAGTAAATTAAACGCCGGCCGAATATAGATATCTCAGGAGATGATTTGAGCAGAAGGTTGAATTCTAACATAACTATCTTAATATAGTATATTACAACATATATATTAGAGTATATAGGTTAAATTTCATTTAATATCCTAGATACGGGTATTAAGTCTAATTTATTTATGATAACTTCGTGTTGCTTGGCTTCGCCCAAATTTTAATTTTTCTTTTCTTCCCACCCATACGATAAGAGAGATAAGCCCGCGTCCTTCGGATTATTGCTTTTGTCTTCGACAAAATAGAAAAACTTCT
>Ga0208904_1002832_pt1 | contig 10628 bp, 10 predicted proteins | sample AntAceMetag02UKB_FD_184774 | JGI IMG/M metagenome (GOLD analysis project Ga0208904, IMG submission 184774) | Saline lake microbial communities from Ace Lake, Antarctica - Antarctic Ace Lake Metagenome 02UKB (SPAdes) (version 2) | ecosystem: Environmental > Aquatic > Non-marine Saline and... | reverse complement strand
TCTCAGATTTCCTCTCAGGGCCTCTCCGCTAAGAGCCCTTACGGATCTTTGGCTTGGTGGGCTATTACCCCGCCAACAACCTAATCCGCCGCAGCCCCATCCTTAAGCACGAGTTTGAGAGATAAGTCTTTCCAGGGCATATCTCCTATCAAGTATTAGTCTCAGTTTCCCAGAGGGTATCCTTGACTTAAGGGTAGGTTAGCTACGTGTTACTGAGCAGTTCGCCTTCCACCTATTTCTAAGTGAAAAAACTTGCATGTCTAAGTGCAAACCAGAGAGCCGCAGCCGCCAGCAGGATCAACTGGATTTAAAATAATATCATAAATGTCGACGATAAACGTCTAATTTCAATTACGCAATTTGTCTTGTATAAGATTGACAAGATTGCTTCACACGATCTCCTAACTATTGGCTACATAATCATTATTATTGATTAAAAAAAACTACAACTGTATGACTGCTTCTACGTACATCATACCTTAATTTCGTTATTATGAATTGACATAAGGCACTCATCTTAGTTATAAGATTTTGGGGGGAAATTGGTTTATAAATGTTTCTGTGAAGGATTTGGTGTTATCGACGGGTTTTTGGGGGTTTGGGTGAGGTTTTATCTACGATAAATTAATAATAATGTTTTTTATCGAGGTGGAAAGATAAAAATATTTTTTGTTATTCTCTGATTATTTTTGTATCATATTTATCAAATGCCTCTTTATGTTCCATATATCTATCTACTATTTCTTTTAGTCCTTCTGTTGAATGAATGTCTTCTATGTCTTTAAATAATTGGTGATTTGTTTTTGGATTAATATATGTGCATCCTTTTGGGTTTATTTCGTTATCTATTAAATCTGCTAAGTTTTCCATTTCTTTTTTTGCTTCTTCTTTTGTTCTGCATGGCATGTGAGACAGTATAAATGAGTCGCATAAGTACTTTCCTGGAAAAAAATGCGACCCTCCATAGTCGTCAGATATTAAGCCATATGGAGTCCTCACGTCGGTTCTAACTCCGATTGTTTGCCTGTGAATATTTCTTGCGTGAGCTAATTCAACTAGGACTCCTTCATCTTGTGGTTCGTCTAGATTGGCAACAACGATATGAGATTGCGGAATAAAAACCCCCATATCTAAATGATAAATTATTGATGCTATGGCGGAGGATATTTGTGATTCAGATAATTTACCTTCTAATGTTTTACGTAGATCTCCAAATTCAAATCCGTCTCTCTGAGGAAACTTTGTATTATATCCTTTTTTTTCTAATTCTTGCACTAGGGCCTGATTAAAAAAAGTTGCTCTACCATTAAATAAGGCTGCTGCCATATAAAGTGTAACATCTTTTCTTTCCATTTCTTTTTTTTTCATTAATAAGAAATTTGGATAGTATTTATAAAATAATATGTATTTTAGGGATGGTATTTTGTTAAATTATTTTATATTTTAAAAATATTTATTCGTCTAGTTCGCCAGTCCACCATTCTAGGTCTGGGATGTTAGCGTCGATATTTTTTGCTTTACAGAATCCCCTTGTTAGGATGTAGAAAATTATTCCCAAAGATTTTTGAGATTTATTGTTTCCAATAATTACTTTGTCTGCTTTTTTAGAAAAATTATTTGTGTCTGAAATCATTAAAACTTTTTTATGAACATCTTTTGTATCTTTAAGTGCGTTTTTATCTAGCCATGAATCTGTTACAATTGTTAATTCATTTTCAAAGAAATCTTCAAGGTCTGTATTTGTTAAGATTCCTGCAGGATATTTTTTTGTGAAAGTTCTTATTCCTGTTAATTTTTCGAACATTTGGGCCGCTTTCCATCCGGCTTGTCTTTTACATGCTAGAATAATATCTTTTGCTTCGAATTGTACCATATAATCTATTCCTTCTTTAAGTTTTTCGTCGATTAAATCAGTATTAAATATTGCAAGTCCGTCTGCACGTCTTCGGTAAACGAAAGGTTTCATGTCTGGAGTTACAACTTTTGTACCTAAATATATACCAGCTTTTACATATTCCTCTAGGGGAATAAGCATGTCTGTTCTTTTTTTGATTTTTACTTGTTCTTTAAGCTCTTCGGTGGTCTTTGACCCATCTACTTTTTCTTTAAGTTTTGCGACTTTTTCTAAAAGTGCTTTTTTCTTTTCTTCTAATGATTTTTCAGTTCTTGTGCTTTCGGCTTCGGCTGCTTTTTCTAATGCTTTGCCCTTTAACTCTTTAGGCTTCTCTCTTTTTTCTTTTATGCCCAAGGCTTCTTCAACTTTTTCAACGACATTTTCAGCTACTTCTTCAACATTTTCAATAACGTCTTCTACGATTTCTTTACCTTCTTCTAGAACATCTTTGATTTTATCAGTAATTGTCATAGTAAACCAGAGAAAATTAAGTTTTTAAAGCTTTTCGTGAGGAAATCTTGGTTATACGCTAACTTTTTAGCTTAGTATTAATTGAAAGTGCAAAAACTCATTCTTGTAGAAGTGTTTTTGAATTTAATATATGTGGGTGAAAGGATTCGAACCCTCGTAGGAACAAGTCCACTGGATCTTAAGTCCAGCCCGTTTGACCACTCCGGCACACCCACATGAAAATGTTAGTTTTATTCGATTTAAAAAAGTTGGTATTGTTTATAGTAAGTTTTAAAAATGAAAAATGCTGGGAGTAAGTATACGCCCACGTGGTCTAACGGCTATGACACTTGCCTGTCGCGCAGGTAACCCGGGTTCAACTCCCGGCGTGGGCGTTTGCGTATAATGTTATATTGATGGGAAGTCAAAGTCAAGAAAAGTCCAAGAGTCTTTTAAATAAATTTCTGTTGAGGGTGTTATGAAAATAGATCCCTACAAACATAAGGAGAGATATTTTAGCTGGAAGAAAAGGTTAAGGATGGAATTTCTGAATTGAATAAAGAAAATTCTGATTTGATATTACAATATATTGGAGATATGGAATACGGTATTAATATTTCTACGGGAAATAGAAAAGGAGTAGTTAGATCATTACTTGGGTTGAGGTTGAGATATAGGATAAAAAAGAAATATTAATAACTAATAAAAACACCTATTTTTATGAAACAAATACTATATATCATTGGTGGGCCTTCTGGGGTTGGTAAAACTACTTTAATAAAAAAACTAACGAAAGGTAAAAATCTCTTAATTTCAACAGGTGAATTATATAAGTTTATAATAAATGAAAAATTTAAGGTAAGAGAGAGAAATTTAAATCTTATTGATTGGAATAAGTTTGATAAGCACGTTTTTTCTTTGCTCCTGTCAAGAATAAAACAAGAATCAAAAAAAAATATTATTTTAGATACCCATTTTGCAGTTAATTCTCCCGAAGGATTTTTGCAAGGATTTTCTAATGATAATCTTTTAAAGCTAGCTTCTTTTTTAAAAAATAATAATTTTAAGAAAATTGTCTGTATTTATATTTCTGCTCCTGCAAAGGATATATATAAAAGAATAAATTTAGATAAAAATAGAAATAGGCCATTTAATGAAAAACAAATTAAGGAATTATTACATTTTAGTAAAAAATATTATAACTCTTTTGTAAGTTTATTATCAGAAAATATATGTACAGAAAAAATAGAAATAGTTAATAATAATTTAATTGAGGCTACTTTTTCTTTTATTAGTATAACTAAAGAATAGTAACTTTTAAAAATGCTTAATGATGTGCCAGTATATGGAAAATCCTAAAATTCTTGTTGGGTGTCCGGTTTATTCTGGAAAAAAATATATTACCCCCTATTGGATAGAAAGTGTAAAAAAACTGAATTATTCAAATTTTGATATTTTTGTTGTTGACAATAGTAAGCCTTCTGAGAATTTTGAAAAAGTTTTTGAGAAATTGGGAGTAAATGTGAAAAAATCCCCTTATTTAAAAAATCCATTTGAAAGACTAGCGAAAGCAAGGCAGTTGTTAAATGATTATGCTATAGATAATGGCTATGATTATCTACTCTCAATAGAACAAGATGTCATGGTCCCTTCTGATCTAATTGAAAAATTATTAAAACACAAGAAAGATGTTGTAGGGGCCCCGTATATTGTTTCAAGTCATACCAATGAACGAAGGAGACTTGTTGACTACATTATTTCTGCATCTAAATTAGATAAGGATTATGGCTTTGTAAGTGGTGTTGCTATAAATGAATGGTATTTATCTCAGGAGGTACAGGACAAAGGATTAATTCAAGTAAAAAGTTGCTCTTTGGGGTGTACGCTTATTTCTACTAAAGTTTTAAAAAAAATTTCTGTTAGAATAAATTTATCAATTGAGAGGGCAGATGATTCTTATTTTTTTCAAGATTGTTATGATTTGGGAGTTCCAGTTTTTTTAGATTCTTCTTTTTTGTGGAAGATACAACATATAAAAAGACTTGGTGGGGAATTGCAGGTTGGAAAAGAGCTTTAGAATAAAAATGAATAAAAATGCTAGAATAAAATTAGGGTTATTAACAGAAGGTTTAAGCGTAGATTCTTCATTTTCTTTGGGCGCTAATGATGCAAGAGCTACTTATATTTATAACTCTTCGAATGATGTTTCTTTTGAGTTGCCATCAGAAATTGTTCTTCCTGATAACATTACAAGTAATATTTTTTTAGCGGAAAATTCCAGATGGAGAATAGAAGATAAAAAATTATTTTATGAAAATCGTTTTATGACAACTGTTGAATATACACCTATGCCAAATTTCTCTGGAGAGATTCTTTCTGATGGGACTCTAGCATCTAAAGTTGCCGCAATGTTTGGAAAAGATGTTTTCTCCATATATGTGAATAGAAATTGTTTTTTATTTAAAAATTCTTTGGGGTGTCATTTTTGCTCTACAAATATTGCCAAAAATGGAAACGGAAAGGAGAATCTAAAAAACATAACTAGGGAGCAGGTACAAGAAACATTTCAGATTGGTTTAAAAAAAGATGGATTTAATAATGCAATGATTACTTCCGGAACTTACGAAAATTTTGATCAAGGAATCTTAGACCAATTGGGTTATTTAAAAGCCATGAGAGAGGTTGATGTTAAAGGAGTGCATTATCACATGGTAACGATGCCTCCTAAATCAAATGAATTGATTCATGCTATGAGGAGTTCTGGACTTGATACTTTTGCATTTGATATAGAAGTTTTTGATAAAGAATTATTCGAGAGATATTGTCCTGGTAAATCCAAATATTTTGGGTATAATCAAATGTTGGAAAAATTTGAATATGCGGCTAAAATTTTTCCAAAAAATTCTGTGAAAGCAGGTTTTGTTTGTGGACTTGAGTCATTAGAATCCTTGACTCAAGGGATGGAATACTTTGGTAAATTAGGAATTTCTTCTTCTTTAAATATTTTTCACCCTGACCCTAAAACTCCTTTGGAAAATTTTTCAAGGCCTACAAGAGAATATCTTTTGGCTGCATCTCAAGAGCAAGATAAAGTGAATCAAAAATATGGTTTAATTCCTATATTTGAAAAATTTGGGAGAAGAAGTTCTTTAGATACAGAGGTGTATAGAGGGTTTTTAAAAAATGAATGATCATTTGGTTCATCCTGGATTTATTTTATTTGAAGGTTTAGATATGTCTGGGAAAAGTAGTATAGCTCAGAACTTGGCTGGAAGAATTAACAATACTATTCAGGTAGATGCTGTTTATTCTGCCAATAAAGGATTTCTACTTAAAGATCCAATTTTAGAGAAAGATTTGAGGGGACTTAGTTCTTTGGAAAAATCAGATTTTGTTTTAGATGTATATTCTAAAGAAAAAATGCCTCTTGGAATAGAAAACTTTAGGGAGATTATTCAAGATAGATATTTTCCCAGTATTCTTTTTTATTCTCAATCTAGAGCTGGGCAAAATTTACTAAATGATCCTAGATTGAATTCCTGTTTGAAGCCTAAATATATTTTTTTAGTTGAATCTAGTTATAATTCTAAAAAAAAGAGGTCTCGAGAAAGAACTAAATTTGAAATACTTGAGAATAAGATATTATTTTCCGAGAGGGATCATAATTCTTACCAGGAGGATTATAGAAGAATAATTGAAGGGTTGGGAATTCCATATAAAATCATTAATACTACTAATTCTGACCAATTCCAAAACTCGCGAGAATGTCTAGATGATATCCTAAAAAATAGAATATTAACTCATCTTGTAAATGTTACTGAAGTAATGGTAGATTTTGAACCTAGGGTTTATCCTTCTACTGCCAAAATGAAAAATAAAAAAATGTTAGCTGGAGTGGATTTTCCTCCATTAAATGTAGAGAGGAGATATGATTTATCTGGAAACTCTGTGGATATTATAGTTGATGGAAGACATAGAGCGCACGCTGCTTTGGCTTCAGGTTATATTCAATATCCAGCATATATCCGGCATAAAAAAGTAGATAAGATAGATTTTTCACATTTAACTAAAGTAAAAGATTTTGGATTTAAGTAGAATGTCATTTAAGAAAAAATTGACAAAAAAGAAAAGGGCTCTTTTGTCTGGTATTACAAGTGAGGATGAGTTGATACTTCTTTCTCAAGATAGAAGTAAAAAGAAAATAGAATGGGCAAGAAAGAATCTTTGGTTGTTAGAACGAAAATACAAAGGTGTTCCATTATTGGAGAAAGTTTTTAGTATAATTTATGTTGAGCATTTAAGTTCTAATAGAGATGATTTTAAACTGACATATGTTACACCAGATAAATTACAGATTTTGTCTAGAAATTTTTGCCCCTATTTAGAAGCGTGTAATGATTTAAATTTGGATACTAGATATATATGTAAAATAGCTGGGGAGCAATCTTTCCGAGATTTGGCTAGTGAGATAGATAAGGATGTTCTTTTTTACAGGAATTATGAAAACATCAGGCCCTATACTGACTTTTGTGAAGAATATTTGGAATTTATTAATCCAATGGGGGATCTAGATAAATAAAATTTTGCGTAAAATTATTTGCTAACCCTTTTTTTATGAAAGGCAATGCTTCTTTTGGAAAAAATGTTAAATGCTCTAATTCTTCCACAGTTTTCCAAGCGACTCCTTGGATATGACCTTTTTCTAGGCAAGGATCGTTTAAATGAGTTGTTTTTCCTTTAATTATTTTAGCTAAAAAGATTGCGTACATAACATTTTTATTTTTAGTTTCATTAATCCATTCTTGAAGATATAAAAGTTTTGAAAGCTTAACGTCTAAGTTTGTTTCTTCCTTTGTTTCCCTTATTGCTGTTTCTTGAAGTGTTTCAAAATTTTCTATTCCTCCTCCGGGGAGTAGATAAAATTCTCTTCCGGAATATTTGCTTGCTAGAACTAATATTTTTCCATCTTTTATTATTAGGGTACTAGGACGAATTATTTTAAGGGAGTTACTCATAGTTTTTTATAGCATGCGTGCCTTATTAATTTATGTCTTGAATAATTATACTTTTGATACGAATTCTTAATACTGGGTGGTAAGATTGAAGGGTGCCATGGTGGTATATAGCTTGTTATTAATTTCTTCTAATAGTTTACGCAGGAAAAAAGGCATATATCCCACCTGCGCTACAAGATGGGATTTTAACCCACATGGCCGGTAAGGAGATCGCTAGTTCCTACGTTTTTTGATATTGAAATTACCTTAACCCATCAATCCAATCTCGACAAGATTTATAAATCAACTCCATTACATACAACAGCGATGGAAGGCAGACTAACTAAACTAAAGCAAGCGGAAATCCCATCGATTATGCTCCAAAGATATGTTGCTCGGCGTGGGGGATTACCCTCTACAATCTAATAATAAAAGTGTAAGGGGTAAGATTTATAAGCTCTTAGTTCTTAGACTTACTATGGTATATATTTATAAAAAAATAATTGGGAAAAAGCCTTATTATTATCTTAGAGCATCTGTAAGAAAAGGTAAGAAAGTGTTAGTGAAAGATCTTGCTTACTTAGGGAACACTCTTGAAGGAGTGAAAAAAAATTTAGATAAACCAAAGAAATATAAGAAAGAAATAAGAAAAGCTTACAACACACTTAATACTTTTCTAGAATCAAATTATTATTTAGAAAAAGTTAACAAATTAAAGCTTAAACAAGATGAATTTTTAGATAAAAAACTTGTTGAGATAGAAGCTTGTAAAGAATATTATTCTAAAAAGTTTCAGAAAGAACACGAATTAACAAAAAAGGATGTTTTTAAGTATTTTTTGATAGAGTTTGCATATAATACCACTTCTATTGAGGGGAATACAATTACTCTAAAAGAAGCTAGGAATTTACTTGAAGAAGGCTTGACTCCTAAAAATAGGACTCTTAGAGAAATTCATGATTTACAAAACACAGAAAAGGTTTTCTTTAAACTTTTAGACTCAAAAAAAGAAATCACTAAAGATTTTATTATTAATATTCATAAGGAATTGATGGAAAATATCGATGATAGAATTGGTTTTAGAAAAATAAATGTTCGAGTAATTAAATCCAGGTTTAAAGCTAGTCCTGTAAAGTATGTGTTAACTGATATAAACTTGCTTTTAGAATGGTATAATGAAAATAAGAAAAAACTTCATCCTTTAGTTTTAGCTACAATGTTTCACCATAAATTTGAAAAGATTCATCCTTTTTATGATGGGAATGGTAGAACGGGAAGAATGTTATTAAATTATATTTTAATTAGAAATAACTATTCCCCTTTGATAATTAGAAGGAAGTTCAGGAAAGAATATTTAGATTCTCTAGGAGGTGCAGATAAAAGTTCCCCCACAGGGATAGAAAAGAAGGATTATTATGATCTAGTGCAATATGTTGCAGATGAAATGATTAGTAATTATTGGGATATTTTTTTGGTGTAGTTTTTCTGTCACGTTTTGGTGGTCGACAAGATTTATAAATCATCTAGATCGCACACAACACTGATGAAAAATAGACAAACTAAATTAAATAGCGTAAAACATGGATAAAACTTGTATCGGAATATCCCATGCGGATAACATTTTACTTGACTGCTCGGCGTGGGCGCTTGCGTATAAATGCAAAGCAAGTGGATGATTTTTATTAAAAATGATAAATATAACTGATTTTTCAAAAACTTTTGGGAGAGAAAATTTATTTGAAGGGATAAGCTTAGTATACCATCTAAATAAAAGAGTAACTTTAGTTGGAAAAAATGGGGCGGGAAAAACAACATTTTTTAGATGTTTGGGCGGACAAGAAGATTTTTTGGGAAGAATTTCTATGAATGACATCAAGATAAGTATGATGGAGCAGGAAAATAATTTTGAAAGCTTAGATAAAACTTTTAATGATTACTTAAAAGATAAAAAAAATAGATTAGAAGAAAAAAAAGAAGAGCTAGAAGTAAAAATGGGAGATCCAGAAATTTGCACAAATGAAGAAAAATTTAATGCATTAATTGATAGGTATAATCTTTTATTAACAGATAGTTCTTTTGATCTTGAGGACGTAAAACTAATATCAATTTTAGAAAAATTGAATATAAAAGGATCTGTACTGGATCAAAAAATTTCAGAACTAAGTGGAGGTCAAAAAATAAAATTACGTTTAGCAGAGTGTTTGGCAAAGGAGGCTGATTTATATCTATTGGACGAACCGACAAATCATTTAGAATTGGAAACATCTGAATGGTTGGCAGATTACATAAAGGAGAATATACCGTCTTTAATAGTAATTTCTCATGATAGATATTTTTTAAATGAAATAGTGGATGAAGTTTGGAAAATTGAAGCAAAAAAAATAAAAAAGTATCCAGGAAAGTATGATAAGTATGAAGAAGAAGAGGTAAAATATTTAGAATTACTTAGGATTAAGTTTAAAGATAAGACAAGGAGAAAGAAAAAACTTTTAGACTCGGCGGCAGAAAATAGAAGATGGGCTGCGCTCTCGGGAAGTAAAAGATTAAAACATTTAGCAGATAGATTAGAAAAAGAAGCTGAAGAAATTGATTTAGGAATAAATCCTGAAGACTTGATAGTTGAAATGAAAATACACTTCACGAGTAAAAAATTGCATAATTGTGAAGTTTTTAGATTAATTGAAGTTACTAAAAAATTTGAAGATAAGATTCTTTTTGAAAATGTGACAAAAGAAATTGAACAAGGAGAAAAAATTGCAATAATCGGAGCAAATGGTGCAGGAAAAACAACTCTTTTAAAAATTTTAACCGAGGATGAAGGAATTACCTTGGGAGAGTTGGGTAAAAGAAAAAATCTTAAAATTGGTTATTTTGACCAGGAATTAAGTAATATAAAAAGAAATCAAACAGTGGGGGAATTCTTAGAAAAAGAAACCGGGAAGGGGCCAAGTCAATTAATTTCTGCACTTTCTAAGTTTGATTTTGAGAAGAATTTTTTGGAACAAGAAATTCAAAAACTTTCTGGGGGAGAAAAGGGAAGATTAAATTTACTTAGGATTACTATGGAAAATAATGAGGTTTTACTTTTGGATGAACCCACAAATAATTTGGATATTCACTTAAAGGATTTATTAGAAAATGCAATAAAAAAATTTCCTGGAACAGTTGTAATAGTTTCTCATGATAGGCACTTTATGGATAAAGTCGCAACAAGAATATTTGAAATTAAGGATAAAAAAATAGAAAGTTTTTTTGGCAACTATTCGCAGTATAGAAAATCAAAGTAAGTT
>Ga0208904_1002831_pt1 | contig 10642 bp, 9 predicted proteins | sample AntAceMetag02UKB_FD_184774 | JGI IMG/M metagenome (GOLD analysis project Ga0208904, IMG submission 184774) | Saline lake microbial communities from Ace Lake, Antarctica - Antarctic Ace Lake Metagenome 02UKB (SPAdes) (version 2) | ecosystem: Environmental > Aquatic > Non-marine Saline and Alkaline... | reverse complement strand
TGTATACATTTACAACAGTTTGATTAAGTTAAGAATGAGAGTAAAGAATGCTTGGGCACAGATTGACGTGCAATTGAAAAGAAGGTATGATTTGATTCCAAATCTAGTAAGTGCAGTTAAAGGGTATATGAAACATGAAAAAGGTGTTTTAGAAGAAGTAACTAAAGCAAGAACTTCTTTAATGTCCGGTTCAACACAAGAAAAAGCTAAAGCATCAAACCAAATAACAGAAGCTTTAAAATCTATTTTTGCGGTAGCAGAAAACTATCCAAACTTAAAAGCTAATGAGAATTTTATGCAATTACAAGAAGAATTGTCTGGAACAGAATCAAAGATTGCTTACGCAAGACAGTTTTATAATGATAGCGTAATGGCATTCAATGAAGGGATTCAAGTATTTCCAAAAAACTTTTTTGCTAAAATCTTTGGTTTCCACCAGGAAGAATTCTTTGGTGCTGAAGGAGCTGAAAGAAAAAACGTTAAAGTAGAATTTTGATTTTACTTTACTTTTTTATTTTTTAAATTTTTGAGGAAATAACTATGGGAATATACGAAGAGATTGCAAGTAATAAAAGAAGGTCCTATTTGTTAATCTTTTTCTTTATGGTCTTTGTTATTTTTGTTGGTTTTATAGTTGGCTTTTTTTATGGGTCAACTTATTTTGGAGTTGGTTTAGCGTTAGTAATCGGAATAATCTATTTCCTAATTAGTTATTATGGTGGTGCTAATGCCATTCTAGCAATGACTAAAGCCAAAGAAGCTACCAAACCAACATATACACATTTGATTAACATAGTAGAAGGTTTAGCCCTTGCGGCAGGATTTGCAAAACCGCCAAAAGTTTATGTAATTAATGATTCTGCTTTGAATGCTTTTGCAACAGGTAGAGATCCGGAACATTCTTCAATTACGGTTACCACTGGTCTGCTTGAAAAAATGAACAGATTAGAATTGGAAGGAGTAATTGCTCACGAAATGTCACATATCAAAAACTTTGACATTAGAGTAATGATGCTTGCTGCTGTAATGGTTGGAATTACCGTTTTGTTATCTGATTTTTTGTTACGTAGTTTCTTATGGGGCAGAGGAGGAAGAAACAAAGAAGGTGGTCAATTAACATTTGTTTTTATCATTGTAGGGATTGTATTGGCAATACTTGCTCCCTTAGTTGGAGAAGCAATCAAATTAGCAATTTCGAGAAAAAGAGAATATCTTGCTGACGCTTCCGGTGCTTTACTTACTAGGTATCCAAAAGGCTTAGCAGATGCACTTAAGAAAATTAAAGGCGATCCAGATCCGTTAGTGGATCATGCTAATAAAGCTACTGCCCATTTATTTATTTCTACTCCTTTTCGGAAAAGTAAGAAATCATTTATGAAAAAATTGTTTTCTACCCATCCACCGATTGATGACCGGATTAGCAGATTAGAAAAGATGTAATACAAATACCTGATTAAATAAAATTTTTATTAAGAAAAGTTTATTAACTATCTTTTACTAACTAATAAAAATAAAAAGTGGTTAACAAAAAAGAACACCAAATATTAAAAGAAAAGTTAGACCAGGTAATTAATTCTTGCCAAGAGCAATCTTTATTTTCTACTGCTTTATTATTTTGGATCATTGCTTTAGTTATTGAAGTAACATTAAGAATATTTGACTGGTATAAAACGGTTCCTGAAGTAGATTTATTAAGTCATCTTTTTGCGGGAATAGCTATAGCTGCAAGTTTATTTTGGTTAAGTGAGAAGTGGAAATGGACCCATTATCGTGGGATAGCAATTGTTGGAACAATAATTATTAGTTTATTGTGGGAATTAGCAGAATCCTTACAAGAAATTTTATTTTATAACCCACCACACTTACTGGATTTCTTCATTTGGGATGGATTTGTTGATATCATTATAGCATTTGTAGGTGCCATAATTTTTGTTTTAGTAAGAAAAAAAAATAAAACCTAAATCTTAATTTAACCATTAAAAAAGTAAGATTTTTTAAATACGAGCTGTTTTTACATTATTAATCCCAACGTTAGACTTCCTTTGTGAGACGATGATCAGAGGCGTTATGCGTTGGGCCCATATTCTTAATGATTCTTAGAATTTACAAATCTTTTAATTTTTCCAAACTGTCTTTAAAGAAATCTTTCTTTTCTTTAAGTGCTGTCGGACTTCCACCACCATGCCAAGTAAATCTCGGTCGCATTTGTACTGGAAAGATTCTTTCATTAGCATCGTCAAAGATTACCGCTGCACCCTTAACTCTGGGAAGCATATCAATCTCTTGTTCTAAACCTGCACGCATATAACTTTGGGTTAACATCCCCAGAGCTTCAACGTCCATTCTAGCAGTCAAACGATGTGCTAAAACTGTATCAGATTGCGTCATCACATCAGTATGAATCTTTGCTGGTTGCTGAGTTGCAAGAATTAAAGAAATTCCTGGCTGTCTACCCTCACGCAAAATGGTGATTAAAGCATCAGAAGCAGCAGTTTTTCCATCATGAGGTAAAAGTTCGTGAGCTTCATCAATGGCTAACCAGACCAAAGGTTCTTGCATTTTCTCTTCAACATCTTTTGAGAAATAATGCATAGCTGCATCTACAGATTTGAATTCTTCAGTTTTTCTTGCTAACATTCTTTGGTTAAATAAAGTTCTACTGATTAATCCCACAACTAAAGCTTTAATTTCCCAACCGGAAGACATGGTAGCATAAGGACTAACATCAAGTACAGTAACCTGGCCAGGAGCAATAATATCTTTTAATGGAGTGCCTTCTTTAGAAAAGATTTTCCAACCCTGTGCTTTTTCAAATTCATTAACAACAATATTTCTTACTACTCTTTCACTTTCTTGATCTTCTTTAACTAAAGCAATTAATTCGTCAAGGCCATAACTAACTTCCGCTTCACTTAATTTCTGAACCATCTTTGTAATCAAAACGCCTTCAGCAGAATTAGAACTTAATCCAAAAGCGGCACACCAATCATTAAATCCAACGTCTATTGGTCTAACTGAAAATGGAAAATCGGTAGGGATACCTTCTTCTTGATACTTGTAAAAGAAACCAGTAGGAGTAAATATTTTTACATCTAACCCTTTTGCTTCAAAACCCCACTCTTTAACTAAATCTGAATCTTGAAAATTAGGATATTTCATGGTCCAATAAATTCCCATTGTATCAATAAGAACAATGGAAAGGTTTTGTTTAATTTCTGGAGGTAAGTCTGCAAGACCTTCAGCGATAGAACCCATGGTATAAGATTTTCCTGAACCTCTTTTACCAACAATAAAGACAACGTGCGCCCCAGCAACATCTAAATAAACGGGATTGGAAAGAGAAGTAGTTTGTCCCATCTTAACGTACTGTTTACCAATTAAGACAGTACCCTCTTTACCAAACTTAGCCACATCTTTTTTACTTCTACCAATAATAACATCAAACACCATTAATCTCTTTAATTTGAATGAGAATAAAAAGGTTGTGGTAAATAATAATAGAAAGTTTAAAAAAAGTAGCTTCCTAATAAACAAAAATGACAATAATATCCATAGTTGGAACATCTGGAGTGGGCAAATCTTTTTTAATTAAGCAGTTAGCTGCAATTGAATGTTTACCTGCTTTCTTTGAAGGAGAAGAAGGAACAATCCCAAAAGAAATCTTGGAAAATATTTTTTCTGATGATGATTCCTCTATGCGTTACAATTGGTTCATTAATCATTATAAAAAAATATTAAGTAATGCAAAGAAAATTTCAGATTTGGGATTTGATTGTTATACTGATTGTTCAGAGTTATCAGCAAGAGCAATCTTAACTGCAGAAAACGCAGATATTAACTTTGCGTTACCAAAGTCAGACCAAATTGTTCTTTTAACAGCATCAAAAGAGAAATTACAAGAATTGATTGATTTAAGAGATCGTAATAGTGAAAAAAATAAAAAAACAATCATTAGAGCACTTAAAATTCAAGATCACTTTATTGAATTAGCAAAAAATGAGCGTGTTTTAATCATCGATAGATCAAAATTAGATTTTACAAAAGAAGAAAATTTAAAATCAATATTAAGAAAAATAAGAAAATAAAAAATAAAAAGTTTAATTCAGTTTATCATCAGTTAAAATGTTAACTCTTTGATTCTCTTTAACTTTGGAGTTAGTACCAACCAGATGAGTGATGTTAAACTTCTCTGCTGTTTTTACCAAATCGAGATCAATAGTTCCGTCTAAAACTAAAGCATAAACTCCACCATTAAGACTCTTAATAGTACTTGGTAATTCGCTCAAAGGAACTTTTCCCAAAATGTTCAGTTTATCATCAAAGATACAAGCACCACGAGTTCCGAAAAGGTCATCTAAAGTAGATTTGAACTTGCCTTTTTCTTCAGCAGAAACACTAACGGATTTTCTCATTGGTGGTCTTGCTGGAGGAGAACTAACTGGTTTTTGAAATCTTGATTCAGGTTTTCTATAAGGATTATTATCTCTTCTAACTTTAGAATTGTCTACCGGACGAGAAGAGAGTGCTCTTTCATGAAATCTTGATTTAGGTACCACTTCTTCTTTCAATGCACCAGTATCATCAATACCCAATTCTAACTTAGCTTGTTCTGCAGTTATTTTTCCACGTAAAGCTTTATGGATTTCTTTCTTAGTAATCTCTTCAACTTCTTTTCCATCTGGAGCTTTACAAACAGAATCAATATCTGCAACACTTAACAATTCTCTGACAATTAGATTTCCACCACGATCACCATCAACAAAAATAGTAGTAGTTTTCTTCTTAGTTAATTCTTTAATTGATTCTGGACAAGAAGTTCCGTTCAGAGCAATAGCATTTTTGAAACCATGCTTTAACAAGTTAAGAACGTCAGCTCGACCTTCAACAATAATGATTTCTTCACTTTCATCAATGTTTGGACCAGCAGCAAGTTTTTCTCTACCGTAATCGACAACTTCCATAACTCTTACTGCTTGTGCAACTTCATCAGCAATCTCTTGTGAATCTGGTAAAGTGTTTTCAGTTAAATCTCTTAACAGTTCTTTAGCCCGATCAACCACAAATTGTCTCTTACTAATCCGCACGTCTTCAATCTTTCCAACACTAACCTTAGCGTTACAAGGACCAATCCGTTGAATAACTTCTAAAGCTGCACCAACAATTGCAGTTTCAGTTTTATCCAAACTACTAGGAATAATAATTTCCCCTTTAGTTTTTCCAGAACTTGTAGAAACGTTAACTTCAATTCGGCCAATTCTTCCAGACCTTTGTAATTCTCTTAACTCTAAATCACTTCCTAACAAACCTTCAGTTTGTCCAAAGATTGCCCCAATTACATCAGGACGATCAACAACTCCTTCAATTAAAATAGTTGAATGAATAATATATTTTGCCGCTACTGGGCTTATTTTTGCCATTTTTATGCCTCCAATACTTTAGAAAGAGCTATCAAAATCATGAATTAACAAATCAAGATGAACTTGTACTTTTTTAGTTAGTGATTGATCATGATAGACACTCTTCTAAAGTGTTTATTGTTTTTTTATGTTATTTTTTTTCTAAAAAAATAGAATTCTTCTTTACTTTTCAACTTCAAATGAGGTTAGTGATAAAGATAAATGTAAGTCTATTTTTTTAGTATTTTGTGATTATGAAGCCCGTTCAACTAACTCCCGAATTCATTGCTTGGCGATTGCCGTGAACTCCCCCGGGTACTCTCGTTACGGGCTTAGTTTCTAGGGGCGCTTCTAGTATATAAATTATTCGGTCTAGAAATCGTATCTTAAAGAAAAAAAGAAGATTTTAGCCGTTACAGCCAAAACCAAACATTTTTTGGGGGTTAAATTATGAATATAAACCCCAGCAAACCAGGTTTATTCAACCGCAGGATGCTAGGGAAAAAGAGGTGGTTTTGAGGTGTTTACTACTTAAGAGAGGCAACTAATATATAAATGTTTTGGTTACTTTGTCACTGAAGAGTGATTATTATCAAATGTAAAACTATTTAAACGCCAAAATTAAACTAATGATTTAATGGTAACCAGGACATCCCAAGAACGATTTAGAACTGATAAAGGAGTATTTGACGCTTTTACAAATAAAAATCTCTACGAGCTTAAAAAGAGAGGTTATTTTGATGAATTAGAAAGTCCAATCTTTGTAGGAAAGGAAAGTAATGTTTTTTCTGCCAAGAGAGGAAAGAAAAAAGTTATCGTTAAAATTTATCGGGTTCAAAATTGTGATTTTAAACGGATGTTTCAATATATCAAACAAGATCCACGTTATGATTTTTTACGGAACAAAAGAAGGGAAATAATTTTTTCTTGGACTCAACGTGAATATAAGAATTTATTAAGAGCAGAAAAAGGTAAAATTAAAGTTCCAAAAGCAATTGCGGTTAGAAGTAATATCCTGGTGGAAGAATTTATTGGCGATTCTGAACCTGCCCCACCATTGAAAGATGCTTATCCAGAAAATCCGCAAAAGTTTTTTAATGCACTTATTAAAGAAATTAGAAAAATGTATAAGATTAAATTGATTCATGGAGATTTGTCTTCATTCAATATTCTTAATTATAATGGTAAACCAGTGTTGATTGACTTTTCCCAAGGAACTTTAACTAAAACGCCAAATTCTGAAGAATTATTAATCCGAGATGTAAATAACATCATTAAATTTTTTAAAAAGTTAGGAGTAAAAGCAGATTTTGATAAAATAATGGAAAAGATTAAAAAGTAAACCAGTGAAAAGATGAAGATGGAAGAAAAAGAACAAAAGGACAAAGTTTCTAGTTCCGTTGAAGCGGAACCGGAACCTGAAATGACTGGAGACGAATTTTCCTATGATTTGAAAATTCCCGAAGAAAGGATAGCAGTACTGATTGGAACTAAAGGGGAAACTAAAAGATTAATTGAAGAACAATCAGGTTGTGAATTAGATATTTCAAAAGAAGGAGATGTTATGATTATTGGTAATGATGGGTTAAAGTTATTTGCAGCCAGAGAAATTGTTAAAGCTATTGGGAGAGGATTCAATCCAGATATTGCTTTATTATTAACAAAACCAGATTACAATTTAGAATTTATTGAATTAAAAGATATTGCAGGAAAGAGTAAAAATACAATGTTACGTTTGAAAGGTAGAATTATTGGTAAAGGTGGTAAATCTCGGGAAGAGATTGAACATTTGACAAACACTTACATTTGTATTTATGGTAAAACTGTAGGGATTATTGGAGAAGTTGCCTGGACTGCATTAGCTAGACAAGCAGTAGGAATGTTAATTGATGGTTCAATGCATCGAACGGTTTACAAATTCTTAGAAAGGAAGAAGAAAGAAATCATGTTTGGGTAGAATTGTTACGATTAAATATTTTATTTTTCTCATTTCTTTTCACCAAAACCCTACCAAATAAGGGGTTTTAAGATTAATTTTTCATTTTAGAAATCCTTATAAAGCTTATCTTTTTCTTTGATTTTAATGGCTGAACAAAACGGGCGAAAAAGTGCAGAAGATCTTGCTAAGAAGCAAAGAGATATTTCTATCGCTGAATTCTTTGAAAAAAATAGACATTTGTTAGGATTTGATAACGCCAGAAGAGCATTAATGACCGCGGTTAAAGAAGGAGTAGATAACGCTTTAGATGCTTGTGAGGAAGCAAGAATTCTTCCGGAACTTAATATTGAACTAATCCAATTAGATGAAACTCGGTTCAGAGTAATCATGGAAGATAATGGGCCAGGAATTATTAAAGCACAATTACCAAAGATTTTTGCAAAATTATTGTATGGTTCAAAATTCCATAAATTGTCTGCAACTCGTGGTCAGCAGGGAATTGGAATTTCTGCCGCTGTTCTCTATGGACAATTAACTACCGGAAAACCAGCAACAATTATTTCTAAAACTGAAAAAGACAAACCTGCACAACAAATTAAATTGAAAATTAATACTACTACTAACAAGCCTGATGTGATGAATGAACAGGAAATGGAATGGGAAGGGAAAGACCATGGAACAAGAATAGAGATTGATATGGAAGGTAGTTATGCAAAGGGTAAACAATCAGTTGACGAATATATTAAAGAAACAGCAATTGTCAATCCTCATGCAACATTCATTTATACTAATCCAGAAGCAGAACAATTTATTTTTCCTAGAGCTACGGACGTTTTACCTCCAGAACCTAAAGATATTAAACCGCACCCTTACGGAGTAGAGTTGGGAAGACTAATTAAAATGTTGGAATTAACTCCCTCAAAAATTTTACAACAATTCTTAACAACTGAATTTGTTCGGGTAGGAAGCGGAACGGCAAAAACTATTTGTGAGAATTCAGCATTGTTACCAAAAACTCGTCCGAAAAAAGTTTCTCGAGAAATGGCGGAACAACTTTACAACGGGATTAAAAAAACTAAAATTATTGCCCCACCAACAGATTGTATTAATCCTATTGGCGCAGAACTACTTGAAAAAGGGTTACGAAAAGAAATTAATGCAGAATTTTATTGCTCATCTACTAGACCACCATCAGTTTATCGAGGAAATCCATTCCAAATTGAAGCAGCAATGGCTTATGGTGGAGAGCAAGAAGGAGATAAAACGATTAGAATTATGCGTTTTGCTAACAGGGTACCATTATTGTACCAACAAGGTGCTTGTGGGATTACTACCGGAATTCAAAACACAGCTTGGCGAAATTATGGGTTACACCAAAGTAGAAATTCTTTACCCGTTGGACCTTGTACAGTGGTAGTGCATATGACTTCTGTTTGGGTTCCATTTACTTCGGAATCAAAAGAAGCACTTGCCCATTATAACGAAATTATTAAAGAAATTAAATTGGCATTGCAAGAATGTGGAAGAAAGTTAGCGATGTTTGTTAACAAGAAAAAAAGAATTAAAGATGAAAGTAAGAAAAGAAGTTATATTGAAAAATATATCCCTCACGTGGCAGCAGCGTTACAAGAATTAATTGGTTTAGATGAAATTAGTAAGAAAAAAATCGAAGATGATTTAGCTGAAATTTTAGAACATACCCGGGGAGAATTGGAAGAAATTGGAATTAATAACCCTGATTATGATCCAGAATTAGCTAAGATTGGAAAGGAAGATAAGAAAGATAAAAAAAATGATGAAAAAGTTGAAGGAAAGAAAGAAAATAAAAAAGAAAATAAGAAAGAAGATAAAGAAGTAGAAGATAATGAAGAAATAGAAGAAGATAATAATAACAAATCAAAGAAAGGGCAAACAACATTAATGTAAAATGGCAAAGAAACAAAATAAAGTTATAGAAAAAATTCAAGACATTGCTCAAGATATTTATAATACCATTAAAAAAATTAAACAGCCAGAATTAGAAATGCCAATTAGGGCTTTAAGTAACGTTAAATATAGTGAGAAAGAAGGTTATTTTAAAATTCAAGGTAAAGTAAAATTAAGAACATTAACTGCTTCTACTATCAAAACATTTGCTCAAACATTAAGGATGATGGGACTTTCAAAAAGTTTAATTGAGTCAGAAGATATTGCCACAAAAAGGGAAGCTTATTACGTTTCTAAAAACTGGGGAGAGGCTAGATTCAAAGAACAGCCAGAATCTGATACAGTGATGGATGATGTGGAAGCAATGATGCGAGTTAACAGAGAACAAATTGGTTTTATCCCAGAAGAAAAAGGTGGCGATGTTGCTGGAAAGTTGATTGTGATTGATAAAGATCAAGATACAGGAAAAGAATTAAAGATTGATTGTACCAAATTTGGAAGTGGTGCTTATTCTGTTCCTAGTTCAGTTGAAGAATTGAAATTTGAAACTAATGCCAAGTTCATTTTAGCGATTGAAACAGCGGGTATGTTTCAAAGATTGGTTAAACATAATTATTGGAAAAAAGCTAATTGTATTTTGATTTCGATGGGTGGAGTTCCGACTCGTGCTTGTAGGCGTTTTATCAGAAAATTAGCTGATGGGAAAAAATTACCAGTTTACGTTTTTACTGATGGCGACCCTTATGGTTTTGGTTCGATATATCGAACATTAAAAGTTGGTAGTGGTAATGCTGCTCACATTAACGAGTTCTTTTGTGTACCACAAGCACAATTTATTGGCATTACTCCACAAGATATTATTGATTACAAATTACCAACGCATCCGTTGAAAGATGTTGATATTAAAAAAATTAAAGATTTGATTAAGAATGATCCTTTTATTATTCATCATAAACCTTGGCAAAAAGCTTTGAAACAAATGGCACAAATGAAAGTTAGGGCGGAACAGCAAGCATTAGCTAAGCACGGACTTAATTTCGTTATTTCTGATTATTTGCCAAAGAAACTTAAAGATCATAAAACGTGGTTGCCTTAATTCAAACATCTACAAAGTTTGTAACCTTCATTCAAAGCTTTAACTTTTGAACTGAAAACTAACTTGTTTTTAGGCATAATATTCTGTGCAAATGGACATTTATGATCATGCACTTTTTTAGAATTTTTTGCAGCAACAATTTTTTTGTTAGTTCTGATAACTTTAACAGTTTTACCAACATTTCTTTTGTTAGTTTTTACAATTATTTTTCTTTTAGGTGTTTTAGTTAAATTGTCAACTTTTACTTTTAACTCAGCATTCTCTTTCTTTAACTCTTCAACTTGG
>Ga0208904_1002830_pt1 | contig 10642 bp, 11 predicted proteins | sample AntAceMetag02UKB_FD_184774 | JGI IMG/M metagenome (GOLD analysis project Ga0208904, IMG submission 184774) | Saline lake microbial communities from Ace Lake, Antarctica - Antarctic Ace Lake Metagenome 02UKB (SPAdes) (version 2) | ecosystem: Environmental > Aquatic > Non-marine Saline and... | reverse complement strand
CTGGTAACGAAATAGATAAATTTGTTGGTGCACCTATTCCGGTTGTAAATGTTATATAAATTTGATAATGTACAGTATTACCATCGTTTTTAAATCTATATAAAGCGTTATTAACAGTCGGATTAGTTCCTGTCCATGTAACAGTTGGTGTCCATGTATGCCAGCTTGTAGTATCATAGTTTCCATAATCTCTTGAAAGTACCCACGCCTTAGATGCTACCACTATTGTATCAGCCTCAACCGTTGCCGCTGTGCTTCCGTTGTATGTGAAATCTACAATTCCATTACCGTCCGTTAAATTGCTGTTTACCTTGTTATATATTGCCGTGTCGTTTGAGATAAATATCGTATCTTCATCGGCTGAGTTATCATCCTGGACATAAAAGAATAAAGTATCAACCGAATAACCCCACCAATTTACAAAAGCAGAATCACGGTTAGTGCTCCATCGAAAGGTAGTTGCCGAATCTACATTAACCTTACTATCAATTATGTCCTCGTATAATGTGTTAATCATAGTGGCACTAATCGCATTGGTTATATTCTCAATGATATAAGTATCATTATAACTGCGTAGGCTGTCGTCTGTTATCTGGCCCACTGTAATAAATGGGATAAATAATAATATGTATATTAATTTTTTCATAGTTTTATATATCAAATGCCGTTGCAAATGCCTCGTCGTCAAATGCTCCAGATTGTGTAATTGATCCCTGTAATTGTAATTCATGCCACTCAGAAGAACGAACCCCTGTTTTGGTATTCCATTTAAAGTTAACAGGTAAATATCTTCTGCTATCAGAATCTTCTACCACACTGCTAAATGTCATATCATCTACTATTAAATCACCACTTAACTTCCTTCTAGGCTTATTGTATTGTGATCTAATAGATAATCTATGTACGTTATCAATCAACCCTAAACCGGTTGAAGCGTTACCAGTAATAAACCAGCTTTCAGAACGTCTATAATTCGAACCATCATAATATAAAAGGTTAAATCTATTATACTCTTTATTGATTCCTCTTACCGTTCTATCATCAAACTTTAAATTAATTTCAGGTGGCTCTTTTGTATATTTTTCGTTTATATTTTCAGTGATTGTCCTAGTATGTCCTATATCTTCAATATCTGTACCTATTGGTACATATTCTATTACTTCAAGCCTTACATTCCTTATTTCTACACCAGTAGATAATGTGTCACTATCCCATTTATGCCCTCTTAACCTTACCGTTGGCTGCATGCTTCCAAGATACCTCTGATTGACATAGATAGGTTTAGTCTCAAAAGAATATTCGCGCGTACCTGGAGAAGTTGCAACACTCATACCAGCCGTTCCTCTTCCAGCACCACCTAAACTATAAGATGCTGTATTATGCCAATATTCTCCGTTATCAGTATAATAGTAAATAGTTGCATTAGTTCCACCCAATTGACATGGTATGGTAGGATCTGTATCTGATGTTACACCTATACTGTTCAGTGGAGGTGGATAAATCCATGTAGGTTGTCCGTTACTTACACATGAATTATTAAATTTACATTCTAAACCGAAATAAAAATCACCACCATTAGGATTGCCATAAGGAAAATCAGGTGATAATGTTAAATAAACTTTAAATGCTAAATATCCAGAAGAAGCACCATCCAAACCAATAAGAACAGGGTTATCAGTATCACCGACAACATTCACCTCAGTAGATTTTAAATAGTTAGCGATAGGAACGCCTGCCTGACCGCCTGAAATTCTTAATGTTTTACCTCCAGTGATATGTGAATAGGATATAGTTCCTACCTTATCCCAATACTTTAAGAATCCAGCAAGAAACTCGCCATCATTAAACTCACCATCCCAATTAGTAGTATTTAAAATGTTTTTTCTTTGTTCGTTGTCTAGTTTTAATGTATAATTTTTCCACGCTGGAATTATCTCTAACTGTTGTGTTTGCCCTTCCCATACACATAACGGAGAACCCGTCGAAGATGTTAGTGATATTCTTTTATTTATAGTTTCCTGTGATTGATGTACTGCCTGATAATTATATTTCTCAAAGACTATCGAATCAGAAGATTTATAATAAATCCTTTCAATAATCCACTTACCGGAATCTTGATATATACGAGCCTGTAAAGCACTAAGTATATATTCTAATATTGTATAGTTATCTAAAAACTCAGCACCCTTCTTTTGGAATGCCCTGTAATCGATATATGTCTGATCAAACAATCTTGTTGTTATCTTATCATTTAAAATATCAACAGCGATCCAATAATCAAGCTGAAAGTCTGTATCTTCTAATATTACACCTATCCAGTTTTTTAATAATATATGTGGTACAAATGTAAGTGTATCAGTCAGGTCTGTTGTTTTTAAAACCCCAATACCGTCGAAGCATTTAAAAACAGATTCATAAGGTGGATATAATAAAGGTTCTGAATATTCTTCAGTATCAATATAACCACGCCACATCTCTGAGCCGCCCTTGCTAGCTACCACCAACCAATCTTTAACCTTAGAAGTCCATATGTCTGAAAACTGCTCGTTAGTCTCACTTATAATGCTTATCGTTGCCTCACTGCCTATAATGGTCTGTGAAAGGTCATTACCGTTAGATAGATAATGTATTTCAAAGGGATTAATGCCACCGATAACAGAAGTTACAGCACCGGCCCACCCTTCATTATATAGAGATACCTTCCAGCTATTATCGAAATAGTCTTTATATTCTAACCTATATTTTTCACCGAATGCCATTATGTATATCTGTCTAATTTCTGACCGTATCTTTTTTGTAGCAACCAAAGATCACCACCTTTTATTACCGTGTCTAATACTACCGGCTGTGATGAACTATTACTTTCACCGAACACTTGTCCGAATTTCTCTAGTGGGATTATTGCTTCCGTTCCTGAACGGTTATCACCTACCATTGCCAAAGTCGGACCAGTGACAATGCCACCCTCAGCGAATGAAGATGGTCCTTTTTTAAGCATTGAACTAACAACACCTGATAAAATCACCAAAGCAATACCGGCTGCAATAGCCGCTGGTCCTGATCCTAATAAATCTTTGAACGCTTCTGATGCTGTACCCGCTGCGATCATTGCAGCACCTAACGCTTTTAGAAATCTTGCTATAACTCCAAGAATAGCATTTAATATATCTCCCGTGTCCGCTGATCCTGATATAACAGCCGATAAAGCAGTGGCGACAGTGTTCGCCATATCTTGAAAAGCTCCTGATATTACATTACTCATATCAAGTGATACCTTTTTCATTCTATCTGCTGCCTCTGCCCAACTCGTTTCTAATGCTTCAAATTGATCTGTATAATCTCTAGGTGCGATATTAACCCCAACAACTTCACCAACACCACCATCTAATGTAGTACTTCCTGTTTTTAAATCTTCTAGCTGCGTAAGTTTTGAATCACGGATAAGACCATATTCTACTTTTAATAATCTTATTTTTTCTGTTAATAATCTATTATCTATTACAAGCTGTTTTGCAGATGGGCTTCCTTCATTAATTAAATCATTATTAGCCTTTATAGCTTCTTCTAATGATGCTAATGTATCTATTTGTATTACTAGCTCTTTACCAGCTTTTTTTGCTGCCTTGCCAACGCTTAATAATCCATCCTTAATAACTTTTAAGGCATCTATAACATCTCCCCGATCTCCAAGTTGACGCATTGAAGCATCAAGATTTTTTAAATTATCTCCTAAATACTGTTCAAAAGATATACCTAATTCTTGAGAGCCTGCTTTTAATTCATCGAATACTTTTTGCCATACACCCTGAAATCTCTTAGCCTCTTCGGATTGTCTTTCTAATACACGACCAGCCCTACCAGGAATTAATAGTGAACCAATTCCACCAAGAGACGTTAATGTGTTTATTCCAGTAATTAAATCCGCAATATAATCCACTGCAATTTTTAAAATACCATTACCCTCACTCATTGAAATCATTAATCCATCCCACGCTGAAGCTAGTTTATCTAAACTAACAGAGAACGTACCACGTTGGATCGTTGCCATACGCCCCAATGAACCTTCGGCTTTTTCTAACTCTATTATATATTCTCTTAGTTTATCAGAATTATTAGCCAATATAATAGCACTCGTAAAAGAACGCTGTCCGAACATTTCCTGAGCTGTTGCAACTTTATTAGTTGATTTACTAATTTTACCAAGTGCCTCCTCGAGTGTCATTCCGTTTTTAGCGAGATCAGCGATTATCTTTCTTAAATCTGTACCTGACTTACTAGCTTCGATATTATTATCTGCTAATATACCAAGCATTGCCGTTGTTTTTTCTATCGACCAATGAAAAGCATTTGCCGTTGCACCTACATTTGACATTGCAGAACTAAATTTTTCTAAATCTAAAGCAGATGATGAAAATGATGCTGCCATAACATCCATAAATTTTCTACCATCTTTTGCTTCTGCATTAAAGGAATTTAAAACAGCAACAGCAATACGTCCTGATTCTGCTAAATCTTCACCTGTTGCCGTTGCAAGGTCTAATGTAGCACCTGCTAAGTTAACAATATCATTAGTTGTAAGTCCTAATTTTGCAAAGTTTTTCTCAAGCTGTGCTATTTGTAAGGCTGTAAACTCAGTAGACCTTCCTAATTCGACTGCTAACTTTGTTAACTTATCCATTTCAGGGACAGTAGCACGTGATACAGCCCGAACATCTGCCATCGACTTCTCAAAATCAATATTTAACTTAATGGCATTTCTGATAACTCCACCAATAGCATAAGCACCAAAAGCCAAACCAAGAGAACTAGCCATCCCATTAGCAGTTTTCTTAAAACCACTCATCTGCTTATTGGCCTTATTTAATCCATTCGCAAGCCCTTTTGTGTCGGCCTGTATCTTAACCATTAAACCTGCTACCTGCGCCATTTGTTCCTTAGTTTGTCAAATTGTTCATTGCTCATAAAATCGCTTCCGATAACTTTCTCCCATGCAAAGCGGATTAGTTTTTTAGGATCACGGATCGGGCGTTTAATCTGGGTGTTTATAAAATAAAGCGTCTGCCATCTCGTTCTCTCCCATTCTCCCCTAGTCTTTTGTTGTTCGCTTTCCAAATAGCCTATACATTTTAAGTTATAATCAGACCAGGACATTCGCCAAAAATTGTCAGGGGATAATCCCAAAGCTCCAAAAGCAAACGCCTTAATGTCATCCCAACCTACTTTTTTTCTACCTGTTCTCCATGCTCCTGAACTGTTTTCCCGTGTATCTGTGATTGCATCATACCATTTGCAAAATTCTCACCATCAATTAAAGTAAACTGATCGAACCACGCCTTACATTCATCTTCTGTATATTCAATGATCGTTTTCTGTTCAATACAGTAGGAGTAGTGGGCCGCATAAACCATTTGTCTCACTAAGTCGCCTCTATCCATTTCAGCAAGCCCGCCTAACTCCATACTGTTCACATCACACAATTTCCACCATGAAAGCATATCAAAGCGAAATCCTATATGTCGTTGAACTTCTTTTGTTCGGAAGAATCCTTTTTCTTTAAATCTGATCTTAATTTTAATTTCCATTGTGTGATTGTGTTTATTATGTTTGTTGTCCTTCGGTTAATGCTCCAGTACCTTCTAGTGAAAAGCTAAAAGTTACAGATTCTTCAACTCCGGCAGTCTTTGACATCGATCCGATATAAGCTGATCCTGTATAATAGTCATCACCGCTGACTTCTGTTGAAAACAATACAGTGATTTTTGTTCTTCCTGTATAGTAAGCAAATAAATCTGAAAAGCTCAATGTAGCATCAAATGCCATCATTGCTTCCCCGTCCATTGTCCAGTCTCTTAACCCTTCTAATACGTCTCTCCATCCAGAACTATCTTTAGTAGTTGCATCCCTTACGGAGTGATTTAAGTTTAGAGTAAAGTTTGTAGAATGGCTAACAGCTACACCACCAACATACATCAGTAAAGCCGTTCCGTTCAAAATTCCTGTTGTTGCCATAATTATCTATTTAAGTATTCGTCTTTCGTTTCATATTTTACTGGCTTTTTTTTAATAAATAGAGATGCCAATTTAGTCTCTTTAAATTCTTTTGCTACCCTTTTCTTGATAAGCTCTTTGCCTAATTCATTTGATACCGGAATGATAGTACCTTTTTTAAATGGCTTGTGTAATGTGTAATCTCTTCTTAATACGATTTTCATATATATCTCCTAAATTTAAAATCAATAGCCCTTTGGTAAATATCATCTAATTCCGCTGGTACATCTAAATAACCATTATAAGTTATCGTTTGAAAGGTAACCCCACTGTTAAATCCAGAAAATCGATTAAGTCTCGTTTTCACTGCATCAGATATGGCCTCAATACTTGCATACGTACGTGCTAATACATTTATCTGAACACGTATATCTTCAATATCTCCAGTCAGGTCTTTTGTATCTTCTGGATCACTTGACAATATAACATATACAATCATTGGCATTTGCTTACCCTGTGTAGCATAGTTAGGATAAATCTGATTAGCTACCAGCGAAGTAATACCGGAATCAGTAAATAAAATATTATATATTGAAGTTCCTATGCTCATATTTGTTTCAGCTTGAAATTATTATTTTTAGCTATTATCCTGTGAATCTCAAATATTATCTGTTTCTTATATTCTTTTTCTACCATCTCATCTGTTGCTGACCATGCTGGAGCTAAAAAAGGCTGTGCCGGTTGATCGTCTCTAAACCTACCGCCTTTTTTTATGTGATACATCCAACTAAATGCCGGGTTATTAGGTCTTGATTCATTAGATGCTGATCGTTTGCGTTTTATTCCCTTAGTGCCTTCCTCTATCCAGTGAGCTATAAAAGATAGGTTATGAGCTTGTTTCTTGCCTCTACGAACCCCTGCGAACACCGCACCTCTATATTTCTTTGACCTTTTAACACCAATACTTCTAGCAAGTCTTTTTGAGGTCATTCTAGCCCGAACTTTGGCGGCAGATAGAAAAGGTTTTGCAGCCCTTCGACCGGCTGCAACCAATATCTTTTCAGTCATCTTTAAAGGTATCTGCTTAAAGATTCGCCTTAAATCCTCGTCACCTAATATAGTGACCTGGACATTAGACATTATCTTTAATTTGACAGTGTAACACTAAAAAATGATTTCTACCCTCGACCTCTACATTTAAAATATCATAATACAAAGAACCATCATTAACTCTCATTGTGGTATTTACACCACTTTTATAACGAACTCTAAAAACATTCTTACCAGTTGATACCTCTTGATCTTTATCAAATCCCTCGCCACCACCTTTATAAACACGCTCAGCCCATGCAATATAGAAACTGGCCCAGATATAAGTATCTTCGCCATTGGCTGTCTTAGTAGCTCCCCTGTTTTCTATCTGTATTTTCTGATCTAAAAGCGGATTCATGAGAATATCTTTCTTGAATAAATTAAAGACTGCCAGGCTGTGAACTTCTCTCTGGGTTTATCCATCCTATTATCATACATATCATAAACCAGTAATTTAATAGCTTCTACAAATTCATCTGGAATAGAAGTGTAACCAGTTACAAACTGGACCACAACAGCATTAAGTTTATTGTAAGTTTCAGGAAAAGAATAGCCGTCTTTAGGTGATATTACTCCAGGCTCACCAATAATATCATATTCATATTCATCAGTAGACCAAGTTTGCAAAGTATTATCTCCATCGTAGTATTTAACAGAGCTTACAGCGGAAACGGGTGAGTAAGGAAGCACAATACCAATAGAAGGAAAGTCGTTCATATACATATCGTAAGTGATTGCATTTAACCGCCTATTAGTATAATCCTCTATCTTTGCCTGAGCCGCTTTACCTAAACCTGTGATATAAGCGTTATCATCTAATATCGTTACCCTTAGATGTGTTTTTAGGTCGTCTACGCTTACTGCCCACGCTACTTGTGCCGTTTCTATGCTTAGTTTTATCACGCTTTGTCAATTTTACCGTTTTCTCTTCAACTATCTTTACCTTCTTAGGTTTTATGGTCGGCCTTTTTAATGTAACTTTTTTCTCGACAATAACATCAACAATTTTAATATCGTTGTCTACAAATTTAGCCATCCCACAACTTACCCAATGTTGGGCAAGGGATTCTCCTACTACGTGAATCCCTTTACCGTAACATCGGCTTGTATTAGATATACTATTAAATATTAGTACCCTACGTGCCATAATTCCTAAGATATTTCAGCGGATAACTTGATGTCCCTGCGATCAGGTCGCCATCATAACGGCCTATCACAATAAATCCAACAGCATCAAGTTCAGCATAACGCTCAACCAAACGAACAACCCTCAAAGGTACTACTTCACGAGCTATATATTTTGACCAATCCCCGAAAAATACAGATTTTGAAGAAGTTGAAGCTGTCAGCTCATCAATATCGTTATTAATCCAGTATTTGTAACCTTCAACGGTTGCAGGCGCACCTTCGCGCATTGATGGTTGCCACAGTGGGCGATCATCTGCTGCACCGATAGTAAGTAACATAAGAGCTTTCTCGAAACTATCATGAAACATAAATCCTGTTTTTGAACCCATCCTATATGCTTTATCAACATCATAAATGAGGCCTAAAAGGTTTGTTCTTGTAATAGCGTTGTTAGCAATATTTGATGATAATGTAGCTGCGTAATTGATTCCATTAGGTAAACTTGAACCGTTCGCCGCTGTTAAGTCAGTATTAACTTTTCTGTAAAGTCTTTCACCAAGTATTGAACCAACAAATTGAGCTAAATTAAATTCTGAATCCTGTAATACCTGATTAGATACCGTAATACCCTCAGATGAATAGATATAAGAATCTAACTGGTCTTGAGCAAATGTAATTCCTGTTGAAGATGTAAACATATCACCTCCCTCAGTTTCCTTTGCCCCTGTGTTTCCGGTATCGTTAACCGTTGGAAAATACATTGTACCGCCCTTAGATGTTCTGATCCATGTTGGTGCTTCAAACATACCACCGTAAAAGATTTTAGCTCTTTCAATGTAGTTTGCAAGCGTAGTATCAATAGTGTATCCACCCTCTGTAGTTGTGGTAGATTGATCTACTGATCTAAGTTCCAGTGATGGATTACCTTCATGTTGTCCAAGATTAACCAATTTTCTCTCGTCAGGAGTTAACGAACGAGGTGAACGCATCCACTTATCGATTAATTCAGCATGAGTTTTCTCTTTTTCTTCTACCGTCTCACGCTTTTCACCATCTACTTCAATCCTTTCGGATTTCTCTGCTGATAATTTTTCAAAATCTTCCTGAGTTTTAATCTGAGCTTCAATGTCTTTTACATCATCGATATATCTCTCAAACTTTGCTTTATCATCAGCACTCATAGGATTCGAATCCGCATCATATTTCTGCGAAATCAAATTAGCTTCGTTCCAGGTATTTCTTTTCTCCTGGTAAAGCTGATTAATTCTATTTGTTGCCATATTAATTTATTTTAAAAGTTCTAATGTACGCCACCGCTTTTCAGCATTGACTTTATTTTTATTATCTTCGTGTTCTTTTTCTTTTCTGTCTTTTTTGATTCCATCTCCCATTATCATATCCATCACATCCCTAACAAGCATACCCTCAATATCTGAGAATGAATAATCGTTCCCAAGTTTCTTTTTGATATACATCAAAGCATTAGCAGTCTGATCTCCCAAGTCTCTTTTTAATGCGTTTGTATTGCTAGGAATATTAACGATTGAAAATTCTACAAGCTCTTGCCCTTTATAGTAAAATGTTTCATTATCTTTTCCACGTGCTTCGTCTTTCTCACCATAAGCACCTTCGCCAACAGGTTTAAAACCTACTGAGGTGGCACTCAAAGTACCAAATTGCACCTTACGGAATATCTTTTCCGCTAGTGGATTAATTTCGGCAGGCTCAAATACAACCCTACCTATTAATTGATCCCCTTCGCGGAACGCCTCACCACGACCAATCACTTGATCTGGGTCTGGAGCGTTACACATATCACCACCATAAACATTATGCTGATAGCCTACAATCCCGTTACGGTTAAAGTTGTCAATTTCCCATCCATCCATATTTAAAATCGAACCATGTCGATCTTTACTCTCATCGGATATAACAAATTCAACAGTCCGGGTATCTTCAACATCTTCTTTTAGCTTTCTAAGCTCACCGTATCTGTATTGTATTTTTTCCATCTTTTTCAGTTTTGAATTTCACCTCTACATCACCTATATTACTTATCCACTTTATCTGGTACAGTAATGTTCGGATTCTCGTATTTTTGACCTTCTCCATTAGGTAGTTTGTTTGCATTTTCTAATTCTCTTACCTCATCAACATTCATCCAGCGATTTTGAATAGCTATTGAATAACTTTCGTAACGTGATTTAATATCCGCTCTTAATAATGCTGATAGGTTGAATTTAGTATATTGATTGTCGTAAGTGCCTAAAAGTTTATAATTAAACTCCTGTTCATAGTCGCGTACACGAGGGCGTACGTTATTTGTTACAAACTCGATAGATTGTTGTTCTATATTTGAGAATGTAGCCCTTTCTAAGTCTTTAAGCATATGAGGTGGTATATTAAACCATCTAGCCACCTCATTAACACTAAA
>Ga0208904_1002829_pt1 | contig 10644 bp, 9 predicted proteins | sample AntAceMetag02UKB_FD_184774 | JGI IMG/M metagenome (GOLD analysis project Ga0208904, IMG submission 184774) | Saline lake microbial communities from Ace Lake, Antarctica - Antarctic Ace Lake Metagenome 02UKB (SPAdes) (version 2) | ecosystem: Environmental > Aquatic > Non-marine Saline and Alkaline... | reverse complement strand
ATAACTAAATTATCGGCAAGAGCCACTCTTTGTGAAACCTGCGTCTATTGCCTCTTCTTCTGTACAAAAATATTGCTCTCCTTTGCTAAAATCCACCTTCACTTTGTCGTAATTAGAACAACCAACAAAAAAATATGTTTTTCCTAAATTAAGCCGAGAAATATTTCCTTTAATAGTGCAATCAAGATCTTGAGGCTGGTCATTTCCCTCTAAAGGGTATTCAGTTTCCGCTGTATCTCCCCTGTCTTCGCAAGCTCCCCACATTCCATTTCTTTCAGTAACCGCTTGATTACGGGCAGAAACCAAAAGACTCCTATATACTCTATCCTGAGAAGCTAAACCAATATCCGCGTATCCTTCTCTTAAAAGACGTTGATTAACAAACATATCATCTGTATATTCACTGCCACTTGGCAAGAATACATATCTTAGTAAACGTCCAAAATTATCCATTCCAGAAACATCTTTCTTTAAATCCACTTTTTCACCATCAATAAGTTCCGCTAAAGCATCTCTGGATTCTTCAAAAAAACAATCACCAGACTCTGGAGCATTAATACCCAGAAGACGAACTTTTCTCTCTCCAAAAATAATTATGGTATCTCCATCAATAACCCTAGTAACCTCCACCAAACCATCCGACATTTCAGGACCAGAACTTAAATTAGAATCCATTGAACTAATAGAGCCGAACATAGCAATTAAAACAATAAAAATACCTGCTAAATATTTCCTTACTGTTTCATGAGTTCCAGTTAATGTTAAAACTCCAATTATTGTTCCCAGTGTCAAAATAATCCCTAACATCAACCGCGAAACTTTTTTCCATTCATTTTGCATATACCTTTATATTAGTAAAACCAAACAATAATGTCAAAACAAATTAGAAAAATAGTAACAAAACATATTCCAACCCTATTGAAATAATAAAATATTTATGACACAAAACATTAAAAACTTAATCAGCAAAGAAGAATCTGAAAATTTGGAGTTTAAGTCTTCTTTGTCTGAATCAAAAGAAATTATCCAGACTATTTCAGCTTTTGCCAACACTTAAGGGCGGAAAAATAATTATTGGAATTTCTGACAATAAAAAAATCTTGGGCAATCAAATCGGTAGAGCAACAATGGAAGATTTAGCAAATAGAATAAAAGAAAATACTGATCCAAAACAATTCCCTGAAATCAAAATTAAAAAAATAGATAACAAAAAAATAATTGTTATTGGAATCGAAGAAAGTGAATCAAAGCCCATTTTTGCTTTTGGCAGAGCGCATAAAAGAGTCGGCAGAACAAATCAAAGAATTTCTAGCGAAGAAATAAGGAAAATGTCTATAAAAACTGAAAAAATCTACTGGGACGAACAAATCTGCAAAGGAGCAAAACTGAACGATATAGATGAGAAAAAAATTAGATGGTATCTTAAACAAAGAAAAAACGCAAGGAACATTTCTGGAAAAATAAAAATCCCAACAAACAAATTACTGAGAAACATAAAAGCTCTAAAAGGAACCAAACCAACTAATGCTGGCATTCTATTTTTTGGAAAGTTTCCTCAAAAATTTTTTCCGAACGCAAGACTAAGGCTTGTTAAATTTAAGGGCACAAAAGTAACTCATCCAACACTAGATACTATTGATTGTGAAGGAACAATTTGGGAAATGATAAATATGACCGAAGATTTTATAAGAAAAAATATAAGACTTTTGAGTGAAAGAACAGAAAAAAGTTTTAAAAGAGAGACTAAATTCGAATATCCAATAAAAGCTTTAAGAGAAGCTATAATTAATGCCCTAATACATAGAGATTACCTTGAAACAGGTGATGTCAGGGTATTCATTTTTGACAATAGATTTGAAGTAATAAGTCCAGGAACTTTCCCAAATGGAATTTCACCAAAAAATCCAATACATAAACCAGTCAATAAAATTCTTTGCCAATTAATTTATGATGTCGGTCTTATTGAAAAATACGGTTCTGGGATTTATATGATGAAAGAGTTAAGTAAAAAATGGGGTAATAAAAATCCTTATTATAAGTTGCATCCCATAGAGACTAAAATTATCTTTGAATCGCAAATTAAAGAATCAACTTTTATTGAAGAGGATATTTTAGAAAAATTAAATGAACGCCAAAAAAGAGCAATTACTTATGTAAAAAAAAGGGGTTCTATAAAAAGGAGCGAATATATGGAAATCAATAATATTGGACATACTATCGCTCATAAAGAATTAAAAGATATTCTTAAAAAGAAAATTTTTAAACAAATAGGAACGGGTAAATATTTAAGGTACGAATTAATATAAGGTGGACGCAAGGTGGACGCAAGGTGGACGCGAAATAAAATTCTAAATTATAAAAATAAAACAAATCTTCAAAAAAATATTAGTGTCGTGATATTTGTCGCGATTTTGTCGCGATTTAAAAAACTTCAAACAGAATAAATAAAAAAGGAGTTACTAGCGAGCACATAGGCTACGTTCACTCCAAAAATAAATATAACATACTTTATAAAAAAATGTCAACATAAACAGTGCATAACCTCAAATAGACCCCTGACCATTGATCTCTCCTGCACTAGAAATGGAAACCAGAAAATTTTACCGTGATTTAAAAAAAACTAAAAAAAGTTATTTGTGGCTTGACGAAATCGTGCGGAATTCAAATTTTGCCCTTGAAACACGCACTAACAGCAAGTTTGCGAGGCACGCAAAATGGGGACAGTCCCCAAAGTACCGATAGTAATATTGCCCAGAATGCTCTATTTTAAGCTAAAATTTACAAAAAGACATCACTGGCCCCTTACAAAGGGATAGCAATAAAACGGGGTCTTCCGGCTCTATTGAAATAATAAAATGTTTATGACGCAAAACATTAAAAACCTAATCAGCAAAGAAGAATCTGAAAATTTGGAGTTTAAGTCTTCTTTGTCTGAATCAAAAGAAATTATCCAGACTATTTCAGCTTTTGCCAACACTAAGGGCGGAAAAATAATTGTTGGCGTTTCCAATTCAAAAAACATTCTAGGGATAGATATTGGCAAAGACACGGTTGAACGTCTATGTAATCAAATCTCTCAAAATACCGACCCAAAAATTTATCCGAGTATAACCGTAATAATGATAAAAGACAAATCTTTTATCATTATTAAAGTAAAAGAATCATCTGACCATTTAGTTTTAGCCTTTGGCAGACCGTATAAACGAGTTGGCAAATCAACTATTCGAACATCCAAGGACGAATATGAAAAAACAATTTTAGAAAAACACAAAGATAAATTACAATTTGATAACCAAATTTGTTTAAAGGCAACTATAAAAGAAATAGACAAGAAGAAGTTGAGGTGGTTTTTGAGAAAAGCAAGAGAAGAAAGAAACTACGATATTGATCCAGAAACCCCTATTAAAGAGGCGTTGAATAGATTAAATCTTATACAAAATGGAAAACTTACTAACACTGCCATCCTTTTGTTTGCTAAAAGTCCACAGAAATTTTTTCCACAGGTAAAAATAAGAGCAGGGCGTCTTAAGGGCACCGACGGATTAGATTTTATTGACATGAAAATTTTAGAAGGCACAATTCCTGAACTACATGAAAAAGCGATGAAATTTATCATGGATCATATCAGCCACGGAGTATTTTTTGATGCCAACAGAAGATACGACAAATGGGAATATCCTTTAAGAGCAGTTGAGGAGGCTTTAAATAATGCCCTTGCTCACAGAGACTATTTTTCTAACGCAGAGATACAGCTGTCAATCTACGATAATAGAATTGAAATTTGGAATCCGGGCGAACTTCCTAAGCCACTAACCCCTCAAGCCCTAAAAAGAAAACATAAATCCATCCCGAGAAATAAACTTCTTGCCGATGAATTATTTTTGATTAAATTCATTGAGCAATGGGGCAAGGGTACGAACAGAATAATTGATGAAATGAGACAAAATAACTTACCTGAACCTGAATTTCAAAATCTTTCCGGCGGTTTTGAAGTTACCTTAATTGGGCCAGGAAAATCTTTTGAAAAAGAAATTGAGAAAGAAAAACTTCATAAGTTAGATATAAATGAAAGACAGAGGAGGGCAATTGAATATATTAAAAAGAAAGGATTAATTAACAAGCGAACTTATATAAAAATAAATAATGTTTCCACTAAAACAGCTTTTATTGAATTGAATGACATGGTAAAAAAACGAATTTTAAAAAGAACTGGAAAAGGAAGAGCTACATCATATAAATTGGGGTATTGATTAGGTATTGATTAGGTATTGATTAAAAATCACGAAAAAGAAGGGGAAAACACACATTATGTATTGGCGACCGAATAGCGACCGAATCAAAATCTTAACAAAATCGTGCGGAATTCAAATTTTGTCCTTGAAACATACGTTAATAGCAAGTTTGCGAGACGCACAAAATGGGGACAATCCCTATTAAAATTAAAACAGGAATTCTCGTTAGGAAAGGAACCAAAAAGAACGTTTATTATGTGATAGTTAGATAGTTGATACGTATTTTGAGACGCATTTGAGACTTATTAAAATCAAAATTTATACCGCGACTTGCTTAACAAAACTCCCTTTCTGTAGACCCCGAGGCTCTACACACTCTCTAGTCATTGCGAGCGAAGCGAAGCAATCTCTAAAAACTAAATCCCTTTAAACTAAAAACAAAGTTCATGAATTATTTAAAGAATACGTAAAGTTAGCTAATATTTCTTTGAGAACAGCTAAGAGGGATTTATTAGAACTAAAAAACAGAAAAATAATAAAGTTTATTGGTCCGCCCAAAATAGGTTATTATAGAATAAATGGCACGCAAATGGCACTGTAAATGGCACTGTAAATAATTCCGAAATAAAGTTCCGATTACTAATCGGAACTATTGACAAGAACATACGATTTGTGATAAGATATAAAAACATTAAAATTAAAGCAATTTAATTATAAATTATGATAGAAACATTATATCTCATCAATCCATGGTGGGAAAATAAAAAGGTTAAAACGGGCACGAAAAGACCAAAATACCTTAATCAAATAAAGGAAAATATTAAAAATAAGTTAGCCATTATCCTTATTGGTTCACGCAGGGTAGGAAAAACTTTTCTACTATACCAAACGATTGACTATTTAATAAATGAAAATGGAGTTAAACCAACACATATTCTTTACCTTTTGTTAGATCATCCAAAATTCAATAATATTTCTATAAGCGAAATTATTAAAGAATTTCGCAAAGAACATCAACTAGGAAGAAAAGAAAAAATCTTTGTATTTTGTGACGAAGTGCATTATTCAAAAAATTGGCAACAAGAAATCAAAGCTTTATATGATACCGAAAATATAAAAATTATTCTTTCTGGTTCAGCAAGTATTTTAATTGGGAAAAAGGCAAGTTTTTTAACAGGTCGATTTATTAAAATAAAAATAGAGCCTTTAGATTTTAAAGAATATCTTTTATTTAAAAAAGTAAAAATCCTTAAATCCGAACAATATCTCTATCAAAAACTCCTTTTAAATTACCTAAAGGAAGGAGGATACCCTGAATATATTTTAAATCCAAATCCGCAATACTTTATTGATTTAATAGAAAGTATTATTTATAAAGATATTGTTAAATTTTATAATATTAAAAATCCTGATATTCTTAATAATTTATTTTCATTATTGGCAGACAGATGCTCTCATCAAACAACCTTTTCAAAACTATCCAATGTTTTATCTAAAGACGCAGATACCATCAAAAATTACATTACCTACCTTAAAGAATGTTTTTTGATTGACGAAAACCTTCGTTATGCCACTTCAAGAAATAAAATAATCTATTCAGCTAAAAAATTCTATCTCAATGACAATGGCGTACTATTTAATCTAACCAGCAGATTAAACCAAGGAGCGGCGGCCGAAAGAACTCTTTTTAAACATCTCCAGACCAAATTCAAAAAAATTTATTTTTATTATGAAAACAAAATAGAAACGGATTTCTTCTTGCCCAAAGAAAAAACTCTTATTGAATCAAAGTTTGGAGATAACGAAATAACACAAAAAAGATTAAAGAATCTAATTATCGTGGCAGATGAACTTAATGCAAAATATATATTTGTAATTACCAAAAACATAGAAAAATCACAAAAAATTGGCAACAAAACAATAAAATTTATTCCCTTATGGAAGTGGCTACTTGAATAAAAACATTACAAAATGTTCCCTGCACTATATTTAGAATTTTACCAAAATCGTGCGGAATTCAAATTTTGCCCCTGAAACATGCGTCAACAGCAAGTTTGCAAGGCGCGCAAAATGGAGACAGTCCCCATTAAAAAGTCAAAAATAATAATTTACCAATATATGGATAAATTTGGATTTTGGGCTTGAAATATTGACTCAGAGTAGGTTTGCGAATCTCATTCTTTGGTGCCAGGCACCAATTGAAAAACATTAAGATTGATGGTAAATAAAAATCAGAAAATGACTAATCAAAAGTATCGTCAGTTATTTGGTATCTCTGATAGAACTGCTTCGAGAGAATTAAAATTTCTCATTGAAAAAGGGTTGATTAAAAGGTTTGGGAAAAGAAGGGGTGCTGTTTATATTTCAAAATAATTTTGGCGGAATTATCAAAGTGGTGGCGGTTTTCTGGCTGATTTGTATGGTGGCGGAATTATCAAAAATTTGGCTGAATTATGGCGGAATTATATCCATGCTAACGAAAGGCAAAAAGTAGCTATAGAATATTTTAAGATACATCAAAAAATTTCACGTTCTCAATATGCAAAATTAACAAATTGCTCTCTTAGAACCGCTTTTAGAGATCTTGAAAAATTATTAAAGGATAATATATTAATAAGAAAAGGAGTAGGGAGAAATATTTATTACGAATTGGCACGCAAATGGCACGCAAATGGCACTGTAAATAATTTCGAAATAAATGATCCGAAAAAAATATCGATGTCGCAATATTTGTCGCGATTTTGTCGCGATTTAAAAAAAATAGTCATTTTTGACGCCTAACTTTTTTAAAGCTAAATTAGCTTAAAATCAGAAAATCGTGATTTAACTAAATTAAGAAAAAACAACATTTTTGACGCCTAACCAAAACTATGGATTTAGAAAACAAGATAAAAACCAAAAAAGCAACTATTACCATAATAGGCATGGGTTATGTCGGTTTACCATTAGCTTGCGGATTTGCTTCAGCTGGTTTTAAAACTTTTGGATTAGATAATAATTCTCAAAAAATAAAAAAAATAAATCAAGGAGTCTCTTATATAGAAGACATAAAAAATAAAGAAATAAAAATAAATATAAACAATAAAAAACTTTCTGCGACTACAGATGAAAAAGTTTTAAAAAAATCGGATATTATTATCATTTGCGTCCCTACTCCTTTAGATAAATATAAACAACCAGACATTTCTCTTTTAAAGCAAAGTGTTCATACTATTAAAAAATTTCTTAAAAAAGACCAATTAATTATTTTAGAAAGCACTACTTATCCTGGGACCACACAAGAAATAATCCAACCTATTTTAGAAAAAACTGGACTAAAAGCTGGAAAAGATTTCTTTTTAGCTTTCTCTCCAGAAAGAATAGACCCAGGAAATAAAAAATATAAAGTTAAAGATTTATCAAAAGTTATCGGAGGAACAAGCAAAAAAGGAACTAATTTAGCTTGTTTGCTTTATGCTTCTTTTATAGAAAATGTCTTTCCTGTTTCATCTCCCAAAGTAGCGGAAATGACCAAACTGTTAGAAAATACTTTTAGAGTTGTTAATATTTCTATGATTAACGAAATAGCTCTTCTTTGTGATAAAATAAAAATTGACGTTTGGGAGGTAATTGAAGCAGCTAAAACAAAACCTTATGGTTTTATGCCTTTTTATCCCGGACCAGGCATTGGCGGACATTGCATTAGTATTGACCCCTTTTATTTATCTTGGAAAGCAAAAGAATATAATTTTTATGCTCGATTTATTGAATTAGCTGGACAAATTAATTCCCAAATGCCTCATTTTGTAATAACAAAAATAATCTTTGCTTTAAATAAAAACAAAAAACCCATTAATGGTTCTAAAATTTTAATTTGGGGAGTAAGTTATAAAAAAGATATTTCTGATATCAGAGAATCACCTGCTTGTTCTGTTATTGAACAATTAATTAAAAAAGGAGGTAAAGTTGAATATTTTGATCCTTTTGTAAAAAAATTTAAAATAAATAATAAACAAATAAATCGCGTTTCTGATAAAAATTTACAGAAATATGATTGCATTGTAATTCTAACAGCTCATTCTGGTTTTGATTACGAAAAAATAGCCCAAAAAGCAAAACTTATTATTGACACAAGAAATGCTATAAAAAGCAGAAAACATAAAAATGTTTTTCATTTATAAATGTTTTTAAAAATCTATTAAATTTTAATCTTAAGGTAATAAAAAACAAAGTTCATGAATTATTCAATTATTGGCACAGGCTTTATAATGCCCCGCCACGCCGAAGCAATATACTACACCAAAGGAAAAATTGTTGATATAGTAAATACTGCCCATGGTCAAAGTACTTGGAGAAAGGCAGTAAAAAATCCAAAAACGGATTGTGTTGTTATTCTAACCCCCAATGATTTACATTTTGAAATAGCACTAGAAGCAGCAAAGAATAAGAAGATAGTGCTTTGCGAAAAACCATTAACCATTGATTCAAAAAAAGCAAAAATACTCTCTAAATATCCAAACATATTTACTGTTCTCCAATTGAGACATCATCCTAAAGTTAAAAAACTAAAACAAGAGATCAAAAAGGACAAAGAATATAAGATAAAGATGGACATCTCTGTACACAGAGATGCTTGGTACTATAAGATATGGAAGGGACAAACCAAGAGATCTGGTGGAGTTCTTTTTAATTTAGGTATTCACTACTTTGATCTTCTAATTCATTTATTCGGAAAACCAATTGAGGTAAAAACACTCACCTTAAACGATAAAACGGGAACGGGAATTATAAAGGGCAAAAACTACACCTGCGATTGGAAAGTCAGTACTGACGAAACAAAAGAAAAACAAAGAAGAATTTTTAAAATTAACAAAAAAAGCTTAAATTTATCCTCTAAAGACAATCTTTCCTATGAAAATTTACATCGTCATGTCTACGAAGATCTTCTAAAAGGAAGAGGAACAAATCCCCAAGAAGCATTAAAATCAATAAAACTAATTGAACAACTTTATAAATCAAAATAAATGCAATTTTTAGACTTAAAAGCACAATATAAATCAATCAAAAAAGAAATTGATCAAGCTATCAAAAATGTTTTAGATAATTGTAATTTTATTCTCGGTCCGGAAGTAGAAAAACTAGAAAAGAATGTTGCTAAATATTGCGGAACCAAATATGGAATTGCTCTCAACTCTGGTACTGATGCTTTATTGTTGTCTCTCAAAGGGCTAGGAATTGGTCCCGGAGATGAAGTAATCGTCCCCTCTTTCACTTTCATCGCTACCCCGGAAACAATTGTTAATGTAGGAGCTAAACCAATTTTTATTGATATAAACCCAGAAACCTTTAATCTTGATGTTAATAAAATCGAAAAGTTAATCACCAAAAAAACAAAAGCTATTATCCCCGTTCATCTTTTTGGTCAACCAGCAGAAATGGACAAGATAATGAAAATAGCTAAAAAATATAAACTAAAAGTAATCGAAGATGCTGCCCAAGCTATAGGAGCTAAATATAAAAACAAAAAAATGTGTTCTATTGGTAACTGTGGATGCCTGAGTTTCTTTCCCTCTAAAAATCTTGGTGGTTATGGAGACGGAGGCATGGTGGTTACTAATAATAAAAATTTAGCTAGAAAAATAACACTCCTAAGGGCTCATGGAGCTACAAAAAAATATCATTACCAAATTATTGGAACAAGCAGTCGCCTAGACGCGCTTCAATCCGCAGTTTTAAGCGTTAAGTTGAAACATTTAAGTAAATGGACAAAAGCTAGACAAAAAAATGCTGATTACTATAACCAACAATTCAAAAATATTAAAGAAATAGAAACTCCAAAAATATTAGATAATTGTATATCTGTTTTTAATCAATATACAATAAGAGCCAAAAACAGAAATCAATTACAAAAATATTTAAAACAAAACAATATTCCAATTCAAATCTATTATCCCTCTCCCCTACACCTTCAACCTGCTTTCAAATATTTAAAATACAAAAAGGGTGATCTGCCAGAAACTGAAAAAGCATGCCAAGAAGTTCTTTCTCTCCCCATATATCCCGAAATCCCCCTGAAAGATCAAGAATATATTATCAAAAAGATTAAAGAGTTTTATGAATAATCCCAAAAAAAATTAATCATATATGCAAAACATCTCACCGATCAAAAAAATAGTAAGAGATACTCGTTTTTATACTATAGCTAAAATTGTTCCATCTTTCTTGGGATTTATTGCAATTATTGTCTACACAAGAATCCTATCTCCAGAAGAGTATGGTTTGTATATTTTGGTAATCACTGTTGTCTCTATGGTTGTCGCGACATCCTCTGAGTGGTTGAATAAATCAATATTAAGGTATTTTGAAAAATTAAAAAAAACTGGAGAATCATCAAAATTTATCTCTACTATTTTTGGAACATTATTTGCAACCA
>Ga0208904_1002827_pt1 | contig 10651 bp, 11 predicted proteins | sample AntAceMetag02UKB_FD_184774 | JGI IMG/M metagenome (GOLD analysis project Ga0208904, IMG submission 184774) | Saline lake microbial communities from Ace Lake, Antarctica - Antarctic Ace Lake Metagenome 02UKB (SPAdes) (version 2) | ecosystem: Environmental > Aquatic > Non-marine Saline and... | reverse complement strand
AGGATTATCCCGATGCCTTAAACATTGAATATCCTATTTCGACCGGCACAGTTAAAACTACAGATGTTGATATTGGAGCCGTAAAAGCGATTGGTAACTTATTATATATCGGGTGGAAAGATGATACTGATTATGGTATTGACTTGGTTTCAACCACGATTAATCAGCTTTCGGTTACTTGGGAAAGTCGGATACACTCGCTAACAAAACTTGGCACATTTAGGGGATTTAGATTGTTCTTTGAGCCGTTAGCAAGCAATGAAACTTTAACTTTGAAGTATAAAGCGGATCATCAATCAAGTTGGCAAACAATCGGAACGGCGACACATACAAATGATGGGGCGATTACACATAAATTCTTTAATCGGTTTGGTAGCGTGATTAAAGCGATGGATATACAGTTTCAGGTTACTCTCGGTGGTACAACTACAATGCCAACGGTATATAAGGTCTTAGCTGAATATGATGAAATAACCGTGCCAATAATTATTTTAGGGCAAGGGGGTGGCCCTGTTGATTTTGAACTGCTGGCAACAAGTACAGGGGCAACAAGCGCTACATTGGAAAGTCCAATAGTTACTTTGTCAAAACTTGGAACATTTAAGGGATTTAGGCTGTTCTGCGAGACTCTAGTTAGTGGTGATAGCATTACTTTAAAATATAAAGCTGATCAGCAAGGCAGTTGGCAGACCATAGGAACAGCCACATACAGTTCAGACGGAGCAATTACCCATAAATTCTTCTCGAAATTCGCAAGTTTTGTTAAGACAATGGATATACAATTCCAGCTTACTTTAGCTGGCACTTCGGTAGTTCCAGTAGTAGTCAAACTATTGGCAGAATATGAACAAGTAACTTTACCCATTGCTGTTTCAACCAAGGGCGAAAAAGGGGACATAGTTGATTCTGAATTATTATCTACAAGCACTGGAAAAACCGCTGCCACATTTGAAAGCCCAATAATTGAATTGGCTAGACAAACTGCTTTTACTAGATTTAAACTTTATTTTGAGAAACTTGTTAGCGGTGATTCTATTACTTTGAATTATGATGCTGATAGAGCTGGAAGCTGGACTGAAATAGGAACAGCAACTTATACTAGCGATGGTGGGGTTACATTTAAACTGTTAAACGAAGAGTTCAGGGCAACTGACATCCAATACCAGATTGTATTAGCTGGCACTTCTGCTGTGCCAGTGCTAACTAAACTTGTGATAGAATCAAAACCAGAGGGAGCATTATAATGCCTGATGAAATAGTCCATTTGCCAGCGATAGAAAATGTACCGGCAGAAGGGGAGGGTATAGGGGTTGGCGTTATCGACAGCAAGCACATGAGGGGCGGCTTTGTTATTACCGCATTCGGGTATGCTGATAACTTTGATAGCACTTATGATTTTGTTCTCCCTTTCTACATTGACGATAACGCTACTTCCATTGTCAATGTTACCCTAAATATGCTTTTCCAAAAGTATCGGGCATTTGCTAAGGCCAGTGCCAATGAATCCGCACATACCCATGGTTTGGCCATTGGAGCAGGGGGTTCTCACTCCCATGGTATTACTGGGCAAGCTACTGCCGATGAAGGAACCGGATATACTTCTCATCAGCATGGGTCTACTATTAAAGGAAAAGCGGCCTTTGAGGCGGAGGATAAAGATGTAAAGGTTAGGTCTTTGGGGGTTGATAACAATGATGGAGTAGCCAAATATCAGTTGGTGGTGGACATAGGGGCAACTGATTTAAGTCTTTCTGTTGGATATACCGATACGGGCCATTCTCACAACATTACTGGTCAGACCACTGATGCGGCTACTCATACTCACCCTGGTCTTACCACTGATGCAGGCTCTACCCACACGCACGCCTTGACTTTTGGCATTTATGAAGCGGCCGCTTATCCTACGGCAGTAACTTTAGGAGTTGACGGTGTTGACAGAACAGCCGCTCTGGGCGGTTCTTGGGGGCCTACCGCTGGCTCACCAACTGTTGCAGGGCTGAATTTAAGCGAGTATATCACCACAACAGGCTATCACTACCTAAGTATCGGCACTGCTGACGCAGGCAGGGTAATACCATCCTTGCTGGTGAAGATAGAAACTAAGAGGTAATCAGTTCAATCATCTGACAATCATTTTCCAGTGCCAAGGCTCATTGGGGTAGCCTGTTAAGTCTTGATTATCTTCTGTGTAGCTTTGTTCAAATCCGTAACTATCGGCATTTTCTAATAACCATTGATACTCTGGTAGTTCGTTAAAGTCATTTCTTAACTCAAGTCTTTCTATTGAGTCATCTCTTTTGCTACTCATAGGACAACCGCCAAAATCTACCGCTAATCCAGTGTGGTGTTCGCTTCTACCTACTGGGGCGAGTTTGTCTAAAATATCAGCAGAATGTTCTAAGAGTTCTAGTTGGTCTTCAAAAGAACGATAACTATTTAAAACTATCAAACACATTCCTTGTTTTTCCGCACCATCTATCAGTTTCTCTACTGCGAACTTAGCTCGAATATCAAGATACTGGTAAGTATCAAGATAACTAGCCCGCCTCGAAAGTTCAGTTAAAACCTGTGGTTCGTAATCATCCGGCAAACATTGGTTTTTATAAATATGCTTTTTATCGTTGACTATCTCACAAGTAGAGGTTGGGGGATTTTTTGACGAGAAGTAAATAACAGAGAGGATAATGACCAAAACTGGTATGGTGAGCTGTATGGGCTTCTTCATCACTTGATTATATCATATTTTTTGTTATAATCAATTCAGAGGTTAATTCGCCCCGCTATTGTGGGGTTTTTTTATTTAAAAAATGGCTAATACACTTTGGAGCTACTTCAAACAAAGAGGGGAAACACTGCCTTCTATCGAGAAACGGAGACAAAGATATGGGCTTGGTGGAGAATATTCTGGTACTGCCGCTCAAAATGTTGCTTTACTTAGCCGACTAGGTGGTGGTACTCCTGCTGGGCAGCCAACACAACAACCTGGACAGCCTACTGCACAACCTGCACAGACTCAACAACCTGCTGGGCAACCTGCTGGGGCTGTTCCTACCGATTGGCGTGGACAAATGGCTCAAATGGAGCAATATCGTGGCGAGCAGACAGAACAGGCGGGGATACCCGAACTAAGGGCTTCTATTGGCGGGTTAAGAAAAGAAATAGGAAGAACTGAAACCTTACTAGAATCTTTAAGACCAGACATTGAGGCAAGAACACAAGACTTTCTTGTTCCTGAAGCCTATCGGAGAAGGATGGAAGCAGTTGAAAGACAACCTTTAACTCAAGAATTATCTGGACTTACTAGAGGTTTGGGAGTTCAAGAGGAAGCCTTATCAGGAAGAATGAGTGATATAGATTATCGAACACAATTAGCCAGCACATTAATGCGGGAGCAAGTTGGTAGGGAAACTAAAGAGCCTAAAGCACCAAAGAAGGCTAGCAGGACTGAATTAAGAGACAAAGAAAGTTCTGATGTTGCTAGATTCTTTGCCATTCAAGGAACTAGAGCAGAAGCAGAAGAAGCGGCCAAGGCAATGATTGGCCAAGGTTATTCTCCCGATGTTGTTTATGATGAGTTAGAACGACAATTTCCTAAATCAACTGACGGGGAATATAAATTCGGCGAGTAAAATGTCATGGCTATTTCATTTAGAAACCCATTCGCTAGAATAACCTGGAAGGGAGCCAAAAAGAAGGCCCAGCCACTATTGGAAAGTATAGGGGCAGCAGGAAAACAAGTCAGCCAGGCCATTGAAAGCAAAATCCCAGGTGGGTATGAGGCGGGGCTTCAAAGGGTAAAACAAGCGGGGCTATTACACTACACCCCTTTATCAATGCGGAGTGCGGCCGTACCTTCTGCTAGGGCGATTACACCACTTATAGGTAGACAAAGAGCTGAAGATGTTGGATATGGGTTGAGAGGAGCGTTAGGGATTACTCCCTTTAGAACTTTAAAAGATAAATACGAACCTACTACTGAACGGCAAGTAACAGCCCAAAGGATTGGGCGGGGAATAGCAGGTTCAGCAATGATACCTGGCGGGTTAGCTAAACTCCCAGCGATTGCTGGATTCGGCGGATTACTAGGCGGAGGGTTTCAAGCAGGTAAGAATATCTTTCAAAGAAAGCCAGTAGGAGAAGATGTACTTGGAGGGGTAAAAAGAGGAGTTAGCTTTGGGGTTCAAACTGCACCTACTCAAATTATATCGGGAGCGATTGTCGGTCAGTTGGCAAGTAAGATACCAATGCTTAATGCCTTAACAAATAAAGGGATTCAATCTACTTTACCAAGAGCGGGCCAAGGACTAAAACAATGGTTTTCTAGTGTTGGCAGGACAGGGGTGAAAAGATTGATTAAAGCGGTTATTGTAGAAACCCCAGTTGAAGCACTTACCTATGGAATAACTAATAGGCAAGAGCAAGAAACATTACTCCAAAGCATTGAAAGAGAAGCGATAGAAAACTTAATCTTTAATGTAGGAATGGCGGGAGCGATGACTGGCGGAGACGCCTTAACCCCTATGATTAAAAAGTCAATCACCGATGCGGTTCAGTCTTATAAGAAAATGACTCCAGAACAAAGACAAGGTGGTTTTGCTAGATTACCAGGAGAACCCAAAGTCGCAGAACCATTGGACGAAGTCGCTGGGGAAGACATTCTATCACAAGCGAGGAAAGAAGTTGGTAAATATGAGCCATCCAAGAAAGGGATTAAACAAACACTAGGCCAGTTCTATACCGACTGGGTAAATAAGTACCAGCCAATAGAGGATGTTCCGGCAAAAATTGAAAAAGAAACAGGAACAAAGATAATCCCTGAGTTGTCGCCAAAATACACAATCAAACAGCTTTTAGGTTCTGGTGGTACAGCAGGGCTTAGACATAAGCAGAAACTTCAACCGATACTAGAGGCCGTTGACAAAATAGGAATTTCTACCGAGGATTTTGATGTATTCCTTAAAGCAAAAAGAGACCTTGGCTTTGAAGAGGTGGGCAGAGTTATTAAAGGATCTGATCCAGACACAGCCCGAAAGGTAGTTAATGCTTTGGGTGAAAAACATAACCTTGACCAGCTAGAAACTGTCGCCAACCAGTTTTACCAATATCAGGATGAGGGCTTAAAGGCCTTACAGGATGCCGGTTTCATTGACCAGGGTGGTTACAATGCGATCAAAGCAGGAAACAAAAACTATGTGCCATTCGAGAGGATAATGGATGAGGTTGACGACTACCTTGGTACGCCAACATCAAAAGCACAACAGGCAGGCCAGCCAATTAAAAGGATCAAGGGTTCGGAGAGGCAAATTATCTCACCAACAGAATCAATCATTGCTAACACCTATAAAATAGAGGCGGCGGTTTCCAAGAACCGAGTAGCTAAGTCTTTAGTTAACTTGAGAAATGTTGCTCCAGAATATAGTGATTTGTTTAAAAAAGTAAGCAAATCCAGCAATAGTACAATTTCTGTTTGGGAAGATGGCAAAAAGGCTTTCTACGAAGTTGGGGGTGAAATTGCTGGAGCAGTCAAGGGGTTGAACGAAGAATCAATGGGAACACTAACCAAAATACTTTCTGCCCCCGCCAGACTGTTAAGGCAAGGAGCAACTGGTAGAAACATTGACTTTATGGTTCCCAATGTATTTAAGGATCAACTTGATGCAGCAGTTTCCTCCAAATATGGGTATAAGCCGCTTCTTGACTATTTTAGGGGACTAGGACATTTAATAAACTACAAGAGAACAGGATCGGATGAGCTAGTAGAAGAGTATTTAAGAAGCGGTGGTTCTATCTTCTTTGAGAATATGTCTGGTCGGAAAGCAATCAGAGAACAAATTGCAGAGGCAACTACCAAGCCTAGTGTGATTAAGAAGCTGAAAAATTGGGCAGTAGGAGGGATTGAGGCTTTTGGAGAAGTTTCAGAAGTGCCAACAAGGATAGGATTATTTAAAAGAGGGATGGAAAAGACAAGCAATCCATTATTATCGGCTTATGAGGCGAGAGAAGGGACGCTTGATTTTGCCAGAATGGGGGCCAAAATGAAAACGGCTAACGCTATCATTCCGTTTTTAAATGTTGGGGTTCAAGGCTTTGACAAATTGATAAGGAATATAAAAGAAAGACCTGGGAAAATGGCCCTAAACATGGCTATCTACGGTGGATTACCAGCAACACTGACAGCTATATACAATAACTTATTCCATCCAAAAGAACTGTCAGCCATTCCAAACTGGGAGAAAGAGAATAATTTTATTGTGATAACTGGTACAGATAAAGATGGTAAACCTAAATACATAAAGTTACCAAAGGGAAACATTATCCCCTATATCTCCAATCCGATAGAGAATTTTATTGCTTGGGCTGCTGGAAATGACCAGCAAGGCTTCACTCAAATGGCTCTTAGCTTGTTTAGCGAAGCAATGCCGGTCTTAAAGGGCGGAGAAACTCCAAAGGAGATTTTGTCAAGAACTGCTGGAGGATTGTTGCCACAAGCAGTTAAACCGCCAATAGAAGAACTCGCCAACTATAGTTTCTTTAAGGGAAGGGAAATAGTTCCACATTATTTGGGGACAAAACCACCTAAGTTGCAAGCGTTTGAATATACTCCAGAAACTTATAAAAAGATTGGGGAAATAACTGATACCTCTCCCTTGAGGGTGAAAAACTTTTTGGAGGGCTATCTCGCTGGATATGTAAAAGTTCCTACCAACATTATTGAAGTTATCAAAGATATTTCGGAAGGAGAAGAGCCGGATGTAAACCAAATCCCTATTCTTAGAAGGTTTATTGGGCAATCTTACAGCAAGCCAGGCGACAAACTTCTTGGTGAGGCGAGAGGGAAAGCAAGCGAACTACGAAAAGCAAGAGAGGAAATATTGGATGAGGCCATTATTAACGGGAATAATAAAAAAGCCAAAGAACTCGCTGATAAACATGGAATAAAACTCACCGATAAAGAAATTAAAACAAGAGCCAAAGCAGAGACCCTGCGGCTAATAGGTGAAGGGAAAGAAAAAGAGGCAAAAGTGATATATGACCGCTATAATTTGAATATCACTGAGAAAGAAGCCCAGGAAGGGAAGAATTTATACCAAGAGATTTACAAGACTTTGCCGAAGTCGGCACGGGAAGAGTTTGTTAGATGGTATGAGGAAAAACAAGAGTTTCCTGGCTTGCCTATGGGAGAGTAGGGTAGGGGAGGGGAGTGCGGAAAATATGTTATAAAAAATGGTAGAATAGATAAATGAAACTAAAAATAGAACCAGTTAAACAAGAAGGTATTGCCAAATTAGGTTTTGGGAAGTACACGCTTAAATCTTCGGGATGTTACCTTTCATGTTTATACAGTACCCTAAAATTCTTCGGCAAGAACTATCCTACATTGAGGGCATTTAATGACGCTGTTAAAAGACTAAAAGGCTTCAAGGCAGGAACTTCGTTAATTGACGGTGAGGCGTTTGCTAAGGCGTTTAATTATACTTTTCAATGGGTGTCTAGTGGGGATTTCGAGAAGATAATCAAGGGCAGGCTAGATAAAGGCTTTCCGACTATTATCAGAATATCGAATTTCATGCACTTTGTTTTGGCAATAGGGTACGACAAAGATATTCTTATAAACGACCCCATAGCAGGCGAGACTTACTGGTTAAAAGCAAAAAAATGGGGGATTAAGTCGTTGCGGCTTTACACCCCTAATCAATTACCAAACAGCGATTTGGCAGAATGTTTAAAAGCTCATACATTTTTAATGAGCCAATTAGAAAAACAAGGGAAGGAATTAGTAGAACAGGGGAAAAAGCTAATTACTTCCGAAAACATTTGTAAGAATTTGCGAAAAATGGAGAAGAGTTTGAACCAAAAGATAGGCAAACTCGATAAAGAGGGGGGTCTTTGTCAGGTGGAGCTTAATAACCGTCAAGAAGATTTGGAGAGAGTGGAGGGAGAAAAAGAGGTGGTAGAGGCCCAAAGAAGCCAATATAAGTCTTGGTACGAGAAGAAACTTGGAGAGTCAATTACTAAGGCGACGGTCAGAGAGCTTTTAAAAGAAATATTTGCTAGAATAGTAGGCAAGAATGGCTAAGATATATTGGAACAATTGTATGGAGTGTGATAGGCGAATTTTAGCCGAGAATTTGAAGCCAACCAGGTGTTCTCTTTGTAAGAAAGAGTATTTAAAGGAACAGTTTAATAAGAAGGCGGTTAAGTGCAAAGTTTGCAGTAAGAAGTATATTCCTAGTAAGGGACAAAAGACTTGCTCTCCTAAGTGCCGTGATAAGACCAGAGACACAAGAGTTGAACTCTACTGCTCCCATTGTCGTAAGAAGATTATCAGGACGAGAAAATCTTTAAGCGAGAGTGGAAATAATTTCTGCTCTATTAAGTGCAGTACCCTATTCCGCAGAGAAAGGTCAACTGCCGATAGGTTTGCGGTTACCCCAAAAACAAGAGAGCTTCTCCTAGACACTTTTGGGGAGAAATGCCCATTATGCGGGAAAGAACATGAGAGGCTGACTCCTTTAAATATTCACCACTTAAACGAAGATTCAAAAGACAATCGGATTAAAAATTTAGCACCGATTTGTAATAGCTGCCACCGCAAGGTTCACTTTTATGGACTTAATAGGAAGCAAAGACAAACAATAAGGAGCTACTTGTAATGGCAAACGGTAGAGTAACTATCAGAGATGTTTTTGAAGTAGCCGACCGAATGGAGGATAAGTTGGATAAGATGGATGATAAGCATTGTGAAATGGTTAAAGAACTTGGGACAAGAATTACCACTATTGAAGCATGGCAGAATAACATTAAAGGGAAGATAGCCCTAGCAGTAGGAATTGCGACCTTATGTATAAATTTAACGTGGGATTATATTAGAGGAAAGTGGAGGGGGTGATATTATGAAGTTTAAAGTACCGGCACAATTAAAGAGTAGAAAGTTTTGGTTAACGGTAGCAGCGGGATTGTTAATTGCTTTTAATAGAAGTTTTGAATGGGGATTGACTCAAGCAGAGCTAGACAAGATATTAATTATGGTAGGGAGTTATATTTTCGTAGAGGGTGGGGCGGATTTAGTGAGTAGGTTTAAGAGTTAATGTTTTGGATATTAGGAGAAAAAGGCTAGAAGTTCCTTGCATAAAGCAAGGGAAATCCTGCTAGGGTTCTAGCCCTGTTCTATTATAATATTGTGCGACTAGAAAGTCAAATATGGTGGAAAGAATGGGAGTTTTACCAAAGGAATCGGCTCAAGAATTATGGATGAAAGCCCTTATCGAGGGGATGGAATATTTTGGGGGCGGAGAGCCTCCTGACTTTAGAAGAATAGGTGAAGAATTGGGCGGGAACACGCAAGATGTAGAAGACTTAAAATCATTTTTAAGAATTATCAGAAAGGCGAAAGACTATGGCTGAAAAGTTAGTAGTAGACAGTAGGGGGACAGAAAGAACAGTAAGACCGAATGAGAGAACTATTTTTGAAAGTAAGAAAGCAAGTATTGTAGATGAAGAATCTATTTTAAGACACTTAGGAGAAGCCCAGCGATTAGCTAAAGAAATGGAGGTCGGACAGAAAGAAGCTAGTGTCGTTCTACACCCCGAATATCCTGATTTACCAGTTTTTATTTGGTTGCTTTGCGACTCCCATCTTGGTTCAGTACAAGTAAACTACGACCGCTTTTTAAAAGACTATAATTTAGTAAAAGATACACCTAATTTTTATGTTTTAAGCAACGGAGACGAAATTGACCACTTCATGGTTCATCAGAGCAAAACATCCACAGGAGTTTACGAAAACCCAATCACCCCCCAACAACAAGCTCGACTTTTTAGGAAGCTATTCAAGGACTTAGACAACCAAGGAAAAGTATTAGGGATGACTTTTGGCAATCATAATCAATGGCTGAGTTCATCAGGATATAACTTTGAAGGCACTTGGCTGTCGGACTTTAAATGCCCGATTTTAAATTGTGGGGGAAGGTTTAATATTGACTATGAGGGGCAAGAGTACCGAGTAGGTGCTACCCATAAGTTTTGGGGTTCTAGTAAGTTAAATCCCACTAATGCTGCTAAGAGATATTTAGAACATGTAGACGAAACTTTGGATGTTATCTTCTTGGCTCACACTCACCAGGCGGAGTTTTTATTCTTTAGAAGAGGAAATGAGGTGGCTTATCGCTACGCTATTATCGGGGGGACTTATAAAGAAAGTGATACTTGGGCCGCACAAGTAGGGATTGCCGGCACTAGAGGACAACAGGGGGGGTTTGTGTTGAAGTTAAAACCAGGAGAAAGGGATATTGAGATACTAAGAACCGTGCCAGAAGCAGAGGAATACTTTCAGCTATTAAAAGGAATAAATGAAAGAAAGAGATAGACACGAACTACCATCTAAAATGGGTGGGAAAAAAGAATACCTTCCCCCCATAGAAGTAGTAGTAATTGACGGGGTAGAGATAGGAGTACATCCAGAGTATAAAGAGGAGTTTTTAAGGCGTTACAAAAACCAAGACAAATAACTTTACAATTGGTATAATAAGTTAGTTAAGACTGATCACATTTGGGGGGGTTTGCCGAATACAAAGAATAAGGCAAGTGGCTTTTCTTAGGGGAAGTGATATAGATGCCTCCCCCAAATGCTATAATACCTCACCTTAACCAT
>Ga0208904_1002820_pt1 | contig 10662 bp, 10 predicted proteins | sample AntAceMetag02UKB_FD_184774 | JGI IMG/M metagenome (GOLD analysis project Ga0208904, IMG submission 184774) | Saline lake microbial communities from Ace Lake, Antarctica - Antarctic Ace Lake Metagenome 02UKB (SPAdes) (version 2) | ecosystem: Environmental > Aquatic > Non-marine Saline and... | reverse complement strand
TTTCTGATATTCTGCATACATATAATTTAAAACATTTTTTTTATATTCTTTTTGAAAATCAAGTTTAAGTAATGGAATATCTAATTTTGCTGCAACTTTTACAGCATCATAGTAATCATTTATAAAACAAGTACCCTGTCCTTCATTATCGGCTATATCATAATTTATCATAAAAGCACCAGTTACGTCATAATCTTTTTTTATAAGTAATGCTGCCGCAACTGAAGAATCTACTCCACCTGACATCGCTATTAATATTTTTTTATCTTTTTTCATAATTATTTTAATTTTATTTCATTATACTAAAAAATAAATAAAAAACAAGTGCTTTAACACCTGTTTTTTTGTTTTATAAATATTATTTATTTTTTGTAAAAGTCTTATCAAATTCAAATCCAGCATAAAGACAAAATAAAAATATTTCTAAAATTATTACTAATAAATAAAAATATTCTTCAAAAATTGAAATATCAATCAGATATTGTTTTAAAAAAGGAATAGTTATATAAAAACCTAAAATTAAAGTAGATACAGCAGTAAAACTACCTAAAATAAAACCATTTTTTGTATTTATAGCTACGTCTCTAAAATACCATTTACATAAGAAAAATAATTTTATAATAAGTAAAATCCAAATACTGGTAAAATAATAAATATTTTTTTCTAAAAATGGAATTAAACTTAATAAATACATTATAAGTGATAAAAACAACCAAACTGCTATTGAAAATAAAAATGTTTTTTTGATATTCATAGTAAAAAATTAATTTAATAAAAATATAGATAAATTTAAATAACTTGCAAAAGTAATCCATAACAAATATGGAATAAGTAAATAAGCTGATTTTTTATTTATTTTATAAGTTTCTAAAATAAGAAAAAATACTATAATACAAAGTAAAATAATATTTATTAAAGCTAATAAAATAAACTGTAACTTAAAAAATATTATTGACCAAGAAGCATTTAAAATAAAATGTAAAATAAATAAAATTAAAACTTTTTTAAAATTACTTTTTTTATTTTTTGAAATTAATATAAAATAAAAAGATATAGCAATTAAAAAATATAACAAAGTCCAAACAGGGGAAAAAATCCAGTTTGGTGGATTAAATATTGGTTTTTCTAAATAAACATACCAAGATTTTATAGCATTTATAGTAAAAAAAGATCCTATAATTCCTGGTAAATAAGAAACTAAACAAGCAAAAATAAATAGAAATATTTTATTTTTAAAAATTTTATTTTTCATATTTTATATATAAAAATTAATCAAATTTAATTATTTCGTCGGGTTTTATTTTCTTTGTTTTTTGATCCTGCTTATCTTGGTTTTGTTTTTCAGTTTTAGGTAAAATTGTTTTTTGATTTACTGAATTTTTTGAAGTATTTTTTTTATTTCCAAAATTTACTAAACCAACTTTATTTTCTTCTTTAGGTTTCTCATTTTTTTTTATTAGCTCTTTTAGTGATATTGTTTTTTCAGCTTCTTTTTTTTCTTCAATTTTTTTTATTTGAAAATTTTGATTTTGTTTAAAATTGTTTTGATAATTTTTATCCCCTCTATTGTTTTGATAATTTTTTTTAAAAAAGTTATTTTTATTATTTTGATTTTCTTCTTTTTGTTCAATAGAAGTCTCACTCCAACGAACTATTTTTTCTTCAACTGATTCTCTTGTTTTTGAATACCTTTCTCTAGAAACCTTGATAACTTTTTCTCTTGAATGCATAATAGATCCTATTGGTGCTAAAGTTTCTGCTCCAAAAGGTTGAGAAGCTACACCATCTATCATTAATTTTAATAAAATTTTATATTTTGAAAGATTTACAATATCTTCTTCTGTAAAAACTGGAGTGAATTCTTTTACTAAATTTTCAGCATCTGATCCACCTACTCTAAAAGAGATAATAGTTCCTACATTTCCAAAAACAGCATCAGCAACTATTTCATCTAATTGAGCAATATATTGATGAGCCATAATAAGACTCAATCTATATTTACGAGCTTCTGATAAAATATTTGCAAATGAAGGAGTTGCAAAATTTTGAAATTCATCTACATATAAGAAAAAATCTTGTCTTTCGATTTCTGGAACATCTACTCTTTCCATAGCAGCTAATTGCAATTTTGTAATTAACATTCCACCTAATAATTTACTATTGTCCTCCCCTATTCTACCTTTTGATAAATTCATTATAAAAATCTTTTTTGTATCCATTATTTCTCTAATATTTATAGTAGATTTTACTTGTGCTACCATGTTACGAATAACCGAAGCAGATAAAAATTGTCCAATTTTATTTTGAATAGGAGCAACTGCTTCTTGAGCATAACGTTCATTATAACTAGCAAATTCATCACGCCAAAAAGCTTTTATTACTGGATCTTGTACTTGTTTTATCACTTTTTTACGATAAACTTTATCAGATAAAAGACGATTTATACCAAGTAAAGTTGAACCAGGAGTTTCAAGTAATGCTAAAATGGTATTATTTAAAATATATTCCATTCTACTAGACCAAACATCAGGCCAGATTTTTTTGAAAATTCCCATAAGACCAGAAGCAACTAAATGTTTTTGTTCTTCTGATTTTGTTTCAAAAACATTAAAACCTATCGGATTATTTACATCCCCTGGATTAAAATATATTACATCATTTATTCTATCTGCTGGAATATAATCTATTATTTTTTCTGCAAAATCTCCATGTGGATCAACTATACCTACTCCATGACCGTTATAAATATCACTTAAAACCATGTTTTCCATAAGAGTAGTTTTCCCCATACCTGTTTTACCAATCACATACATATGTCTTCTTCTGTCATCTTTTTTTATTCCAAAGTTTCTATCATTATTTCTAAAATTAGTTTTTGCAAAAACACAAATCTCTTCTTTTTCTAGAGATTTTTCTTTATCTTCTTTTTTATTCAAATGATAAGTTGGCATAAACAAAAAATTAGCTTATTTTTAAAAATATAGCTAAGACTATTATAACACAAATTATAATAAAAAAGAATATCATTTTATTAGTTTATTTAATATTTTTATAATATCTTCGTCTCTAGCTATTTTCAAAATATTATGTAAATTTTTTGCTAAATTTTCTTTTAATTTAGAATTTTTTAAAAGATTTTTTATTTCTTGCGCTAGATTTAATCCATTAGAAAAATTTTCATTTATAGATATAATTGCATTTTGTTTTTTAAAAAAATCTACATTTTTTTCTTGATGTCCTGGTTTTGGAATTATAATAGCTGGTTTTTGTAAAGCTGAAATTTCAGTCAAAGTCCCAAAACCACCTCTTGATACTATTATATCTGCTATTTTATAAGCATGTTTCATTCTTTCTCCAAAAAAATCATAAACTTTGTAAAAATCATAAAGTTTTTCAGTATTTTTCAAAAAATCTTTTTCTCTTGTTCTGCCAGATAAATGTATTATTTGAACTAAACCTTTCAAATGTGGAACAGTTTCTAAAATCATTTGATTTATTCTAAGTGAACCAGTTCCACCTCCTGTTACAAAAATAACAGGTAAATCTTTTTTTAAATTAAATAATTTTATAGCTTCTTCTTTTTTCCCTTTTAAAATATCTTTTCTTATTGGATTACCTAACCAAAAAGTTTTATTTTTTGGCATATTTTTTAAATGCTTTTCTAATGTTACTGTAATAATATTACTAAATTTTTTCATTATTTTATTTGCTAAGCCTATTTCATAATCTTGTTGATGAACCCAAGTTGGAATACCTAAAAGCCAAGCAGAAAAATGAACAGGCACAGACACAAAACCACCAGCTGATATACATAAATCTGGTTTTTCTTTTAGTAAAATAAAAAAAGATTGAAAAAAAGCTATTTTAAGTTTAAAAATATCAATAATATTCCAAAATGAAAAATATCTTCTATATTTTGCAGACAAAATAGAATAAAATTTTATATTTATTTTTTGTAAAAAAAACTTTTCTGGTCCAGTTTTAGTTCCAATCCATAAAAATTCTAATTTTTTAAAATTATTATTTTTTTCAATAGTTTCTTTTACTCCCAAAAGGGGTGTTACTGGTCCTAAAGTCCCTCCACCAGAAAATAATATTTTCATATAATTATTTTTTTATTTGTTCTAATGCTATTTTTATAAAATAATTGAAAAGTGGATGTGCTTTTGTAGGTCTAGATTTAAATTCTGGATGAAATTGAACTCCTACAAAAAAAGGATGGTCTTTTAATTCTACTATTTCTACTAAATTTGATTCTGGATTTATACCTACTACTTTTAAACCAGCTTTGTCCATTTCTTCTTTATAAAAATTATTAAATTCATAACGATGACGATGTCTTTCTGAAATTTCTTCTGTTTTATATGCTTTAAAAGTTTTACTATTTTTTTCAATTTTACAATTATAAGCACCTAAACGCATAGTTCCACCATATTTATCAGCTTTGATATTTTTTGCTTGATCTAAATTTATATGAATTACTGGATTTTCTGCATTTGGATCTACTTCTACAGTAGTAGCATCTTTTTTATTCAAAACATTTCTTATAAACTCAATTGTTGCAAGTTGCATACCATAACATAAACCTAAATAAGGAATTTTATTTATTCTTGCATATTCAATACAATTTATAATTCCTTCTACTCCTCTAGTTCCAAATCCACCAGGAACAATAATAGCATTATATTTTTTTAATTCTTTAGTGTTTTTTTTATTTTTTTCAAATTTTTCAGAATCAATCCAATTTAATTTTACTTTTGCACCATTTGCCCAAGCAGCATGTTTAATAGCTTCTATAACTGATATATAAGAATCTGATAAAGTAAAGTTACCTGTTCCAAAATATTTTCCGATTATAGCTATTTCTAATTCTTTTTTACCATTTTTTAACTTTTCTATTACTTTATTATTCCAATCAGATAAATCAGTTTTTTTAGAACCTAATCCTAAAATTTTTAAAACTTTATTACCTACGTTTTCTTTTTCAAAATTTATTGGAATTTCATAAATAGATTTTACATCAGGAGCAGAAATACAATTTTTTAGTTCAATACCACAATGAGTAGCTAATTTTTCTTTTCTTGGTTTATCAAGAGGTTCTGGACCTCTAGCAAAAATCATATCTGCATTGAGCCCTGCACTTGCAAGTGATCTAGCAGCATGTTGAGTTGGTTTTGTCTTCATCTCTCCAATATGATGAGGAACAGGTAAAAAACTTACTAAAACCATTGCTACACTTTTTGGATTTTTTAACTTCATCATCCTAGCTGCTTCTAAAAATAAAATATTTTCATATTCACCAACAGTTCCACCAATTTCAATAATTGTAATATCAGCATCTTGTTTTTCAGCAGCATTCTTTATTCTTCTTATAACTTCAAGAGGAATATGAGGAACAACTTGAACACATTTTCCTTTATACTTCATTGATCTCTCATCTTCAATAACTTTCATATAAATTCTACCGGTGGTCATATAATTTTCAGAACTCAAATCAATATCTAAAAATCTTTCGTAATTACCCATATCTTGATCTGTTTCATCACCATCATTTGTTACAAAAACTTCTCCATGTTCGATTGGGTTCATAGTTCCAGCATCTATATTTACATAAGGGTCAATTTTTAAAGCTGTAACTTTATAACCTTTTGATTTTAAAATAAGACCAAGAGATGCTGAAGTAATACCTTTTCCAACTCCACTCATAACTCCTCCTACTACAAATATAAATTTGCGTTTTTTTTGTTTTGGCATAATTATAAAAAATTATTTATAAAATCCTCTTTTAGAGAGGATTTATTCTTTTAAAATTGAAATGAATAAAATAGCATCAGAAAAATCTCTAAATTTTATTACTAATTCATACTCACCTATTTTTTTTATAGGATTTTTAAGATTAATCTGTTTTTTATCAAGTTTTATGTTTAATTGATTTTCTACTTCTTTCAAAATTCTTTTTTCATCAACTGTTGCATATAAATTTTCTTGAGCACTTACTTTTTCATTTAAAATTATTTTCTTTTTATTAATTTTAGAAAAGTTTTTTTCAATTTCTTTTTTCTTGTTTATTTTTAATTTTTCTTGTTTATTTTTCTTTTCTTTTGTTTTTACTAAAACAGATTTAGTAATCATATTAGCTAATTTTTTTTTTAATAAAAAATTTCTAGCATAACCATCTGAGACTTCTTTTATGTCCCCTTTTTTACCAGTTCCTTTTACATCTTGATTCAAAATAATTTTCATATATTTAAGTTTATTTAGTATATTTTATCATAAACTTGATTTTTAGACAAATAAATGCTACGATAAGCAAATAATAATTAAAAAAATAGATATGAAATCAGGTTTTGCAATTTTAATCGGTAGATCAAATGTAGGAAAATCTACTCTTTTAAATACTTTAGTGGGAACAAAAATAGCTGCTACTAGTTTTCGTGCTCAGATGACGAGACAAGTTATTCATGGAATAATAAATAATGAAAAAGGACAAATAGTTTTTGTAGATACTCCTGGAATTTTTAAAGATAAAAAAAGTTCACTCACAGGAAAACTTATTGAAAAAGCAAAAGAAGCTCTAACAGGTGTAGATGTGATCATCTATGTAGTTGACCCAAGTCGAGAAATTGGTGATGAAGAAAAATATACTTATGGTCTTATCCGCCATCTTGATATTCCAAAAATTTTAGTAATAAATAAATCTGATTTAAATAAAAATGATAAAAGATATTTAGATGATTATAAAAATTGGTCAGAAGATTTTAATGAAACGTATGAATTATCAGCTTTAAAAGCTAGGCATATATACCCTCTCAAAGAAAAAGTTTTTGAACTTCTTCCTGAAAATGATTTAAAAATGTATGATGATGAAATGCAAATAACTAATGTAAATAAAAATTTTTGGACTGCTGAAATAATCAGAGAAAAAGTTTTTTCTGTTTTTGATAAAGAAATTCCTTATTCTATTACAGTAGAAGTAGATAATATGGAAGATAAAAAAGATATTATGGTTATAGAAGCCAGAATTTTAACTGATGAAGAAAGATATAAAAAAATTATCATTGGTAAAAGAGGGCAAAGAATAAAAGAAATTGGAAAAATGGCTAGAAAAGAATTAGAGCAAGCAATCAATAAAAAAATATTTTTAGAATTAACAGTAGAAGTTGATAAACATTGGGTGGAGAGAATTTAAGATTTTTGATTTTAGAATTTAGAATTAAAAGCAACCTGAGATATGGTTGTTTTTTGATTAAAAAAATCTAATAAATAAATAAGATTTGTTTTTTGTCATTCCGAGTCCCGACTTAGTCGGGACTACGATATGTTATATTTGTTTGTTATATTTTATAATAATTTGATCTTTTACAAACTGTAATAGTGGAGATAACCACAATAAAAAACAGGAGAAAAAATGGAAGAAAATATTAATTTGTTATTTGAAAAAACAGGAGACGAATTTGCCGTTTCAATAGAAAATGAACGGATTTTAAGTAAAAATCCTGTGATAAAAATTGTCTATGAAGATGAAACCAGTGACGAGATTTATTTCAAAGGTGCTACCACAAGATTTTTCAAAAACAAAAAGCAAATTAAGGAAATCCATCTTACATTAGAAAATCCAAAATTTTAAACTAAAAACTCGTCACATTCTATTTTTCCGTGGCAATGGTTTTTTTTTCTATTAAACATTCTGTTTGATAGAGAAAACTCTTTTAGTTTTTATAGGCTGATAGTTCTGTAACATTTATGTTATAACTATCAGTCTTTTTTGTTTTGTCATTTTTTAAAACAAAAAACTACTTAATTAAAGTAGTCTTTTTTTATTTATAATTTATTTTATCTCAATAATTCTAAAGCTCTTTCCATACCAACATCAATATAATCATCTGCATTTTCACCACTACTTCCCTCTTTTTGAACTATCATTTCATCAACTTCAATATCAGGTTTTATTCCAACTCCATCAATTATAGTAGAATTTGGTGTAAACCATTTTGCAACTGTTAATTTTAATGCTGAAGAATCTGGTAAAATTTCAAACTCTTGAACAGATCCTTTTCCAAATGAAGTTTTACCAATAATAGTAGCTTTACCATGATCTTGAAGAGCTCCAGCCACAATCTCTGCGCTAGATGCAGAACCTTCATCAAGTAAAATAACTGTTTTTATATCTTTTAATCTGTGACTTCCTATCGACTCATAAATATTTTCTTTATTATCATTAAATTTTTCTGAAACTATTATCCCATTATCTATCCATTCACTGGCAATCTTTACTGCAGTGTCAAAAAAACCACCTGGATTTAATCTTAAATCCAATATTATTCCTTCTACATTACTTTGAACAAGTATATCTTTTATACTTTTATCAAATTCTTGCCAAGTCTTTTCATTAAAATTACTTATTCTGATATAAAAAATACTATCTTCTCCGACCGAGACGGATCCGCCTTGGGTAGATTTTTCTTCTACATAAACAGTCGGTAAATTCAAAACATCACGAATTAATTCTACATCAAAAATACTATCTTCTCTGGCAATTTTTAATTTTACTTTTGTACCTTGTTCACCTTTTATTTTTATAACTGACTCTTCTATACTAAATCCAAAAATATTTTCATCATCTATATTTAAAATTATGTCGCCTGTTTTCAAACCTGCTTTTTCAGCTGGTGAATCAGGAAGTGGTGCTACTACAGTAAGTTTATTATCTTTTTTTGTAAGTTCAGCGCCTATTCCCTCAAATTCTCCTGATAAATTTTTAGAAAATTCTTTGGCTTTTTCTGGTGGAAAATATACAGAATGTGAATCATCTAATCCAGCTACTAACCCCGTCATTGAACTATAAAATAATTTTGAATCATTTATATTTTCTAAACTTACATATTTTTCATGAACTTTATCCCATATTTGCCAAAATTGTTCAAAATCTACTGTATCTTTTCTAGAATTACTATATAAATTTAATACTTTTGAAATTTCCACTTCCCCATCATCATTAAAAAGCACATCTTTTACTCCATAATTTATACCATATAAAACACCTGCTATAAATATAAAGATACTAGTAAGTAAATATAAAAATATTTTTGTTTTTTTATTCATATTATTTTATTTCTATATTTAATCCAATATTTTTCAATTTAGAAATTAGTTTTTCGTAACCTCTTTCAATGTGAAAAATTTCATTTATTTTTGTTTCACCTTCAGCTACCATAGCTCCTAAAACTAAACTTGCTCCAGCTCGAAGATCAGTTGCAGAAACTTCTGCTCCAGTAAATTTACATGCACCTTGTATAAAAGCAGTATTATCAACTATATTTATTTTTGTTCCCATACGATTTAATTCAGGAACATGCATAAAACGATTTTCAAAAATTTTTTCTGTTATTTTACTATTGTCTTTTATTAAACTAAGTAAAACCATTATTTGAGCTTGAAGATCAGTTGGAAATCCAGGGAAAAAATCTGTTTTTATATTTACTGATTTTAATTTATTTATTTTTGCATTTATTTTTAATAATCCATTTTTTTCCTCAAAAACTACTCCTATTTTTTCTAAAATTTCTTTGAAACCTTTTAAATCTTTTAAATTTACATTTTTTATTTTAATTTTTGAACCAGAGATAATACTAGCAATAATGAAAGTTCCAGCTTCAATACGATCATAAATTATTTTATAGTCAGTTGCTTTTAATTTTTCTACACCTTTTATAGTTATTATATTTTCACCAGCTCCTTTTATCTGAGCACCCATTTTATTTAAAAAATTACATAAATCAACTATTTCTGGTTCTCTAGCAGCGTTTATAATTTTTGTAACTCCAATAGCTTTTACAGCAACTAAAATAATATGTTCAGTTGCTCCTACACTTGGAATTTTTAATTTTATTTCACTACCTTTTATATTTTTTACTTCTGCTTCTACATAACCATGTTCTATTTTTATTTTTGCTCCTAATTTTTTTAATGAATCAATATGTAAATCAACAGGACGAGAACCAATTGCGCAACCACCTGGTAAAGAAACTTTAGCTTTTTTCTTATTTGAAAGAAGTGCTCCTAAAACTAAAAAAGAAGCTCTCATTTTTGAAACAATTTCATAAGGTGCAATAATATTTTTTATTCCATTATTTATTATTTTATAAGTATTTTTATCTATTTTTTCTATAATTAAACCATGATTTTCTAATAATTCAAACAAGGTCTTTATATCAAGCAAATCAGGAATATTTGATAAAATATACTCACCTTTTTCTATAAGTGTAGCTACTAAAATAGGTAAAGCTGAATTTTTTGATCCACTTACCTCTAAAATACCACTTAATTCACCATTTCCTTTTATAATTATTTTTTTCATAAACAGTTGATTTTTCTTTAAAAAAGCGTTATTATTATACAGTAAATAAAACCTTATGGCAAATAATTATCACAGACATAAAACTAGATTAAATAAGAAAATTAGAAACATTATAATGTTTTTTTTAATTCTATTATTCTTTATTATTACTCCTATAATAATTTTTTATGCTTCAGGTTATACTTATAATTTTTCTGAAAATAAAATAAAAAAAACAGGAGTCTTAAGTGTAGATATCAAACCAAAAGATGCTGGAGTTTATTTAAATAACATATTATTAAAAGAAAAAATACCTATTAAATTAA
>Ga0208904_1002818_pt1 | contig 10664 bp, 13 predicted proteins | sample AntAceMetag02UKB_FD_184774 | JGI IMG/M metagenome (GOLD analysis project Ga0208904, IMG submission 184774) | Saline lake microbial communities from Ace Lake, Antarctica - Antarctic Ace Lake Metagenome 02UKB (SPAdes) (version 2) | ecosystem: Environmental > Aquatic > Non-marine Saline and... | reverse complement strand
GGGGGGGGGGGGAGATTAGAGGAAAATCATATCCAGTTGCTTCCGAAAGATAACTTCTAGGAACTTTCTTGCTTCACCTACTTCTCCGGAGATGATAGCGCGGCAAATCTCTTGAGAATCTATAGATCTTATGGTTATAGTTCTTTCGTAAAAAGCGAGTGCCTTCGATCTTTTGTCTTCTTCTGATTGATCTTGCCCGTACCCGAAGATATCATCGCTGTTTAAGAGGCCCTCTTCAATTTTTCTGTTTATGAGAATTAGGGCGATTTCTTCCATTCTCTCTGTTGAGATGTCAATTCCTACGGCTTTAAATCTTTGCATGGTTTTTCCTCCTTATGTTAATGAACAGTGTCGTAGAACCTACGACTTGGTTGGTTAAAATTGTTTCTAACCGGTGATACTATACATTTATATAAAGAATTAGTCAATGTTTTGTGTAGTAACTGAAAATTGAGAAGTTTAGCTTTTCAATAATCTTGCGAGGAGTGGTGAGATAAGGTACAACTGGGTCTAATGTTAAAAACAAAGGTGGATATAATAAAAATTCTAAAGAACGGAGAAGTAAAAGTTCTGAGAGAAGGTATCGGATACAATTTTGGTTTAATTTTCTTCGAGAATGAGATCAATGATTGGTTTGATGACATTGTAGGGTTGGGCTCCAGAGAAAGGGTAAGTTTTACCAAATTTTGTCAGAATGACGGTGTAAGGTGTTCCTCCTTGGGAGGTGGGTGTTCCTAAGACTCCTGTGTTTATTCCGCTCTGGTATTCTTTTTTAACTATATCTATAACGCTATTGTCATCTAAACATTTAAGAAATTGTTTTTCGTCTAAACCGATTGAGTTAGCGATTTCTACTAGTTGTTTTTCTTCATCAGGTTTTGTTTGGAAGATTTTATCAGAAAGTTCCCAGAACTTAGCATTTCCTCCTAATTCACCTGCACATCTAACAGCTAAAGCTTTTTTCTCAGCTGTAGCTCCACTCATAGGAAATTGTCTAAAAATCCAAGCAACCTGTCCATCTTTACCATATTCATTAATTATTTGGTGCATGGTTTGGTGAAAAATCGCACAGAATGGACATTCAAAATCGCTGAAACTGATGAACATAAGTTTGGCATCAGGGTTACCTAAAATGTAGTCTGTATCCCAAACACTAATTGCTTTGTCAGCAGTTTCTTCTTGAGACAAGGGTGTTGTAGGAGTTTCTTCTATAGGGCTGGTATTTTTATTGGTGGCTATAATTCCCCAACCAATTAACCCACCAGCAATGATGATGGCAATGGGTATTAGTAGTTTGTTTTGTTGTTGTTGCATAATATTAGTCAAAAGTCGAAAGTTTATAAAGTCAAAAGTCTTTAACGGAAAAATTTGGAAAGCAAATTTTATTTAACAGGGTAAATTAAAATAGTAGGGTGTTAGTGGCTGAATTGTCTTTTTGTTTTTCCCAATTAGAAGTATCTAATGGTATTTTTTTTGTGTTGAAGCTATTGTTAGGTTCTTTATATTTTAGGTAATTGTTTTTTAATGCAAAGTCATAAATAGCTTTGGTAATTCGTACATCATCTAAACAGTATTTTCGTATTTTTTCTATCTCGCCAGTTTTCCACCAAGTGATAGCTTCTAATCCGTTGCCAGTTTTACCTTCATCTAAAGTAGCATTAGCAATGTTATCTAATTTGTATCTTTTTCCTATGCTATTTTTAATTTCCTTTAGGATATCTAAACTTTTTATGGTGGTGAGGTCGCCGTGGTAATGTTTATTGAGAAGGGGGATGTCAAAATGGTCAGAGTTGAAACCGATTAGCATATCAGCACTTTCTAAAATTGGCCAGAGTCTATCAAAATCGTCTTCTAGGAAGCTGTCGTATTTATCTGTTTCTGAATCGTGGATACAAACAATAGATATATCTAAAAGTGCTGGGTTATTTTCGCCGATGTCTTCAAAAGTGTTTTTAGTTTCAATATCAAAAGTGATTTTTCTCATGTTGACTTACTTTATGGTGTCTTTAATCTCTTCTTCATCAACTTCTTGTTCTTCTCCTGTGGTTAGGTTTTTTAATTTGAATTTATTGGTTTGAATTTCATTTTCCCCGATACAGATGATGTAAGGGATAGATTTTTTACTGGCTAGAGCGATTTGATCACCAATTTTTTTATTAGAATAATTTACGACTACGTTAAGACCTTCTTTTCTTAAAGTAGTAGCTAGTTGATTAGCGTAATCGATGTACTGTGGATCAAGAGTACAGATGTATAAGTCGGTGGTGGATTGATATTTAGGCAATAAGTTTCTTAGTTCTAAAAAATTCTGCATTGTGATGTCTCCCATTCCAAATCCGACAGCTGGGATTTTTTCACTGCCGAAGACATCAAGGAGGTTGTCGTAGCGACCACCGCCGAATAATGAACGATTATTATCTGGGTTAGTGTCAAAGAATTCAAAAACAATGCCGGTGTAATAATCAAAACCTCTGACTAATTGTGGGTCTAATTCTGTTTTTATCCCTCTTTTTTCAAGTTTAGCTCCTAATTCTATGCATTTTCTAAAATCGTCATTTTCTTGGGCTTTTTCTGAAATTTCTGATTTTAATTTTTCAATTAGTTTTTCACCTTTTTCTTTTCCTAATTCATTAATAACTCGGTTCTTAAATTCTTCTTCTGAAAGTTTATTTTGTCTATCAATCGTTTTTATTGTTTTTAAAGTTTCTTCTTCGTTTAAGTTTAAATCTATATCTTGTTCAAGAATTTTTCTTAACAGTCCTGCATAATTTATTTTAATCACAAAATCTTTATCTGTGGCTCCGAGGGATTTCATAATTTCATAACCAAGGGAAATCATTTCTACTTCAGCTTCAATCCCTTTTACACCAAAAATGTCGGCATTAAGTTGCCAAAATTCTCTCAGTCTACCTTTTTGTGGTCGTTCGTAACGGAAAAAATTTTGAATTGAATACCAACGAAGAGGGTAAGCTGATTCTCTTTTTCTTTTAGCTACCATTCTGGCTACGCTAGGAGTCATTTCTGGACGAAGGGTAACATCTCTATCACCTCGGTCTAAAAAGGAATATGTTTGTTCGTTGACAATTTCTTCGCCTGACTTAGCTTTATATAATTCAGTTGGTTCTAAAACGGAAGTATTGTATTCTTCATAGCCAAAATTTTCTGTAATTTGTCTAGCTTTGTCAAAAATAAATTTTTGCACAGCCAAATCTTCAGGATAAAAATCCCTTGTGCCTTTGTATGGATTTGTTGGTTGTTTTTCTGTCATAGTTTCTTAATTTTAACGAAGATATTAGAAATATACAAGGGGAGATAATATATGTTATAATTAACCCTGTTAAATAGTTTGTTATGTTAAATCTAAAAGAAACGATTGAGCAGGTTGCTCAAAATAAAAAAGCCGTTGGTCATTTTAATATTTCTAATTTTGAGATGTTGCAAGCCATTCTTTTGGCTGGGCAGGAATTGTCCGAGGGGAAAGAAGAAAAGATTCCACTAATTATTGGGTTATCTGAAAGTGAAAGAAAATTTATTGGTTCTCGGCAAATAATAGCTTTTATCAAAAGTTGGAGGGAAGAAAATAATTATCCTGTGTTCGTAAATGCTGATCATTGTCGTTCGTTGGAAAGTGTGAAATCGGCAGGTGCAGATGGTTTTGATTCTATTGTGATTGATAATTCTGAGTTTTCATTGGAAGAAAATATCAAGAAAACTAAAGAAGCTGTTTTGTATATTAAGGAAAACTATCCAGAGATTATTCTAGAAGGGGAATTAGGGGTGATTGGTTCTCACTCGGCTTTATTAGATAAAATTCCTGAAAAGGTAGATGTTGGTGAAGAACAATTAACTACAGTTAGTCAAGCAGTGAAATTTATTCAAGAAACGGGGGTTGGCTGTTTAGCTCCGGCTGTGGGAAATATTCACGGGATGTTAAAAAATTCTTTTAATCCTGATTTGGATATTGAAAGAATTGAAGAGGTTGCTAGTGTTGTAGAAGTTCCTCTTGTCTTGCACGGTGGTTCTGGTATTAGGAAAGAAGAAACGAAGAAAGCAATTTTAGCTGGGATGTCGATTGTTCACATTAGCTCGGAATTAAGGAAGGCTTATAGTGAGGGAATTCAAAATTTGACAAAAGACTTTTTCGTTAGTAATCCTGATGAAATAGCTCCGTATAAAATAATGATGCCTGTGATTGATAAGATGAAGGAGGTGGTTAAGAAGAAATTGGAGCTATTCCAGTAGAATACGGGGGATTTAATGGGATATGTTAAAACTTTATAAAAAAATGGGTGAGACACCGTTGGAGTGTTTAGAGCGGTATCGTGTTGAAAACCCTGATTATCGGGATGTAAAAATGACTTATGCTGGGCGATTAGACCCGATGGCAGAGGGGGAGCTTTTGGTGTTGGTGGGTGAGGAGTGTCAGAATAAAGAAAAATATCTTGGTTTAGATAAAGAGTATGAGTTTGATGTTTTGTTTGGTTTTTCTACAGATACTTATGATATTCTTGGTTTAGTAAACTTGGGGGTAGCACCCCCAAGTTTTTTGGATTATGACCTGCCTGCCGGCAGGCAAGGTTTGGGGGAGCATCGGGAGAAGGTGGGGGAGTTTTTGAAAAATATTAAAGGGAAACAAACACAAAAATATCCTGCTTTTTCTTCTAAAACTATTGATGGGAAGCCGATGTTTGAATTGGCTAAGGCAGGAGAGTTGGAGGGGAGAGAAATTCCTGAAAAAGAGATTGAAATTTATGAAGCAGATTTTATTGAAAATTATTGGATTAAAGGGGAAGATTTGAGAGAGGATATTTTTGAAAGAATTTCATTAGTCAAAGGTGATTTTAGACAAGGGGAGATTTCAGAGAGGTGGAAAGAAGTATTGTCTGATTGCAGGGAGGAACGGTTTTTGGTTTCTAAAATTAGAATTAAATGTTCGGGAGGAACTTATATGAGGGCAATTGTTCAAAACCTGGGTGGGTTTTTAGGTATTCCGGCTCTGGCTTTGAGGATTAAGAGGGTGAAAGTGTTTGTATAAAATTAAAAACGGAGAGGTTAAACCTCTCCGTTTTTAATTTTAGCAATTTTAATTGTTTTTATAGAAATGCTGTTAAGACATCTAAGTCACGAGTTGTTTCTATAAGGTCGCTAGCTATTAGCATTACTACGAAGATTACAACTGTAATTCCGATAGTCGCCAATAATTTTTGGTCTTTTTTCCAATTAGTTCTCATCCAGATATTAGGTAGAGCGACAATAGCAAAAAGGCTGACTGTAAATGGTATTAGCAAAGAAATAACATAAATTGCTCCCCAGACTGCACTAGACATTGGCATTAATGTTGTTGAAACAGTGAATGTTCTAAAAACAAAGCCTATAGCTGTGAAAACATTATCTAAGTAAACGATAGCAAAGTAAAAAAACAAAAATAGGTAACTAGTTGTGAACAGGGCATACCATGAAGAGTTGAAGTAAAATTGTTTTAAAGTTGGCTTTTTAGCTGTATTTTCCATAGGTTTTTAATAAATTAACTAATATAATAATATCTATAATAAACAGCATTATATAACATATTTTAAAAAAAGCAAGGGTTTGAGAAGAAAAGTCTTTGTTTTTAGTTAAATTTGATTAAATGTGTTAAAATTTGCCCTATGAATACTAAAGATACTCAGAAAATTAGAAATTTCTCAATCATTGCTCACATTGATCATGGTAAATCTACTTTAGCTGATAGAATGCTTGAAATTACCAATACTGTGGAAGAAAGGAAGATGAAAGACCAATTATTGGATACTATGGAATTAGAAAGAGAACGGGGGATTACTATAAAAATGCAACCAGTACGAATGGAATGGAAAGGTCATATTTTAAATTTGATTGATACCCCGGGGCATATTGATTTTTCGTATGAAGTGTCAAGAGCTTTGCGGGCGGTGGAGGGTTCTATTTTATTGGTTGATTCTACTCAGGGTGTGCAAGCTCAAACTTTGACGACTTTAAATATGGCTAAAGATTTAGGTATCCCAATCATTCCAGTTTTATCTAAAGTTGATTCACCTTTAGCTCGAGTGGAAGAAGTTAAAGAAGAAGTGTCAAAATTATTAGATTGCGATGGAAGTGATATTTACGAGACCTCAGGTAAGACAGGGGTAGGAGTGGGGGAACTTTTAGATGGGATTATTGAAAAAATATCTGAACCTCAAACAAAACCCAAAGATAATTTCAGAGCTTTAGTTTTTGATTTTAAGTACTCTACCCATAGAGGTATTATTGTTTATGTTCGTGTGTTGGATGGAGAGATTGCAAAAAATATTCCGCTGATTTTTCGTGGAGCAAAAGAAAAATTTAATTCTTTAGAGGTGGGAACTTTTTCTCCAGATGAAAATCCTAAAGATTTTTTAAGGGCGGGGGAAATCGGGTACATCGTGACTGGAATTAAAAAACCTGGGGTGGCCTCTGTGGGGGATACTATTACTTTAGCGAAAAGCACTTTGCCAGTGTTAGGTGGCTACGAGAAACCTAAGTCTGTCGTCTGGGCTTCGGTTTACCCTGAGGATTCAGGTGATTTTAATACTTTACGATTAGCTTTGGGTAAATTGCAATTATCGGATGCTTCTTTTACACATGAGGAGGAATCTTCTGGGGCTTTGGGACGAGGTTTCCGTTGTGGCTTTTTAGGGATGTTGCACCTAGAGATTATTACGGAGAGGTTGAGAAGGGAATTTGGGGTTGAATTAATTGTGACACACCCAAGTATTTCTTATGAAGTTTATTTTAAGAGTGGCGAACAAAAGATGATTTTCTCTCCTGTGTTTTTTCCAGAGCATGGTGAAGAAGAAAAAGTTTTGGAGCCTTGGATTTCTATAAATATAATGGTGCCATCGGGGTATTTAGGAAATATCGTGCAGTTATTTTATGATCATGAAGTAAAAATGGGTGGCTCGGAAGACTTTGGGGATGGAAGATTGTCTGTTTCCGCTGAAATGCCTTTAAGGGAATTGATGAGGAATTTTTTTGATGATTTGAAAAGTGCTTCATCGGGGTATGCTTCCTTGTCTTATGAAATATTAGATTATCGTTTAGCTGATGTTGTGAGGATGGACGTTTTAGTAGCTGAAGAGCTTGTCCCTGCTTTTTCTAGAGTTGTTGCTAGAAAAAGGGTTCAGGAGGAGGCTGAAAAGTCTGTAGAAAAATTGTATAAGGTTCTGCCAAGGCAAATGTTCGTGACAAAAATTCAAGCTAAAGCAGGAGGAAGAATTATTGCCTCGAAAAAATTATCTGCTATGAAAAAGGATGTAACAGGACATTTATATGGTGGGGATATCACTAGGAAGATGAAATTAAGAGAGAAACAAAAAAAAGGAAAGAAGAAAATGTTGGCCCAAGGGAGGGTAAATATTTCTCAGGATGTGTTTTTGAAAATGATGAAAGGGGATTAAGAGGTTCGACCTCTTTTACCAGCTTGGAATATACATAGCAACCATACTGATAGCGATTAAAACTCCTAAGACAATCCAAAAAATTTGAATTATTTTTTTATTTTTTTTATCGAACAACATCCTTTATATATTATCTTTTTATTTATTTTTTTTCAAGGTTAACATTAACTATAAATAATATGTCTCGGCTTAAAAACAAAAATAAAATAAATAGAATCATTTGCTCTTGGCCGGTTTTAATTTTATTATCGGTAGGGATTTTGTTAGTAGGAAAGGGGGTTTGGGGTGTTTATAAAAGTGAAAAGATTTCTCGCGATAATAGGCAGTCCTCTGAAGAAAGGTATGGGATATTAGGGGATAAAGGTGATTTAATCACTTCAGAGATTAAAATGTTAAAAACAGAAAAGGGAATAGAAACTGAAATAAGAGATAAGTTTCGTGTTGTGAAAGAAGGGGAGCAATTGGCGATAATTATAAATTCTGATGATGGAGAAGATCAGGTCGAAATAAAAGAAGAAAAAATTTGGGTGAAAATTTGGAATTTTTTTAAGTTTTTGCGGGATTAGTTAAGTGGTATAACACGACCTTCCCAAGGTTGAATCACGGATTCGATTTCCGTATCCCGCACAAAGATATGAAGAAGCAAATATTCCTTACTTTTATCCGGAAGTAAAAAAATAAACTTGTTGAAGGTTTTTGGGAAAAGTAGTAAAATTAAGTTATTAATATTTAGCCTGCCTGCCGGCAGGCAGGTTTAACAAAAAAAATGAAAAAATTTATTAAAGAAAATTTTGTGGTGGTGATCGCTTTTATGTTGCCAGTGGTAATTATCGTTGTCGTGGCTTTAAGTACTTATTTGCCGTCGATGTTTATTTCTACTGACTATAATTTTATTTATACATCGTGTGATGACGGAAAATATTACTCGTATGAGTGTAGTAATTATTTAAAGGAAAATTACAAAGTGGTAGATGGACAATTGGTTGTTAACTCTATGAGTAAAGAACAAATTTTAGATAATAATGGTAATCCGAAGATTGAGATTTGTAATGATTGCACAGCTCGTATTTTTTTTCATGATACTGAGAAAAATGAAAGCAGGGAAATAACTCTAGAAGAAGCAAAGACTCTGGTGCTTAACAGACTTCTGACCTCACCTGATGGTGTAACAGTTTCTAGTTATTATGACAGAGGGGCTGATATTTTTCCTATTTTTGATGGGAGCTCTTCTTATGGTTATTATCTGATAAAAGGAAGAAGTAAAAGTAAACTTAGTCTTATAAATAGTGATGATAGATATTATTATAGAGATAATTTTCAATTCCTTGGGTGGGTATTACTTGGGAGAAATTAATTACTTTATTATTAACTAATTATAATTATAATGAATAAAGAAGAATTATTAAGAGAACTGTCTTCAAAATTGAATATGGGGGAGATAAATCGTACCGAAGTAATGCATCGGCTTGATCTTGCTCCAAAAACAGAAGAGAGAGTTGAGAAAGTTCAGGAAGTTAAAGAAGTTACCAAAAAAACATCGCATTTTTCTATCACAAAAATGCTATATATTTTAGGAGCGGCGATTGTGGTTATTGGAATTATTATTTTTATCGCTCAAATTTGGGAGGATATTGGAGCTTTCGGACGAATTACTGTCACTTTAGGTTTAGGGCTTATTATTACTGTCATTGGCTCAATTTTACTTAAACAAAAACCTTCTAAAAGTATCATCAGTATTGGTTCAGTTTTCCATATTATTGGTGGATTGTTAATTCCTGGGGGAGCAATGGTAGCTCTTTCTGAATTGAATGTGGAAGTATCTTCTTTGTGGCCAGTGGCGATTACTTTTGGAGTTATTTTTGTTTTTTACCTATTATTGAATATAGTTCACAAAAATGCTATTTTGACTTTTTTTGCGATAGCTAATGGGACAGCCTTTATCTATCTTCTGATGGAATCAATTATTGATGGTCCTTTTTATAGACATGATGATTTTTATGCCTATCTTACGATGGTTATGGGGGTGAGTTACCTTTTACTTGCTTATACTTTTCGTCGTGGTTGGAATTATGTTCTCAGCAGGGTACTTATTCTTTTAGGGACAGTTGGTTTTTTTGGAGCAGCTTTTTCTCGGGTGTTTGATTCTTTTGGATGGCAAATGATTTATTTTTTGCTAGTCTTTGGGGGTTTATTTCTGTCAATTTATATGAAGAGTCGGATTATCTTAATAGTTAGTACTTTTTTCTTGATCTCACACATCGTGTATATTACCAATGAGTATTTTGCAAATTCGTTCGGTTGGCCGATTTCGCTTGTTATTCTTGGTTTTGTATTTATTGGTCTTGGATATGTTTCTATAACTATTAACAAGAAGTACATAAATGAGGTTGAATAAGTTTATTATTAGTTTAATATAAAAACATTATGGATAAAAATAAAAAAATTTCTAACAGGGTAAAAATGTATTCAACACCGACATGTGGGTATTGTAATTTAGCTAAAGATTTCTTTGACGAGAAAGAGATTAAAGTGGAAGTGTTTGATGTCTCAGTGGATGAGAAAAAACGACAGGAATTGGTAGATAAAAGTGGACAAATGGGAGTACCTGTGATTGAAATTGGTGAAGATGTTGTGATTGGTTTTGATCAAGCCAAGATTTCTGAGTTATTAGGTTTGTAATCCACTTGGAAGCTTAGCTTCCAAGTGATGTCCTTGTCGTCGGGATGGATACTTGCCCGCCATGTCATTTGCCCTCGTAGTTCAATGGATAGAACATCGCACTCCTAACGCGAAAATTTAGGTTCGATTCCTAGCGAGGGCACATGACATGGCGGGCAAGGAACAGAGCACTCCTAACGCTCAGATGCAGGTTCGATTCCTGCCGGGGACACAATAATTATTAAGTGATTTTGTTTTATTAAAAACCTAATTTGTGATAAAATAAATTTATGGATCCAGAGGATAAAAAAATAATAAGAAGAAATTTAAAAATTGCTGAAGAAAATCAGGAAGTACTTAGGAAAATGAGAAGGGGACAATTTTTAGGGAACTTAGCCCGCATTTTTTACTGGATAATTATTATTGGAGCTTCGTTTGGAACTTATTATTTCCTTCAACCTTATATTGATACGCTTAAAGATTTTTACATGAATATTTAAGGAGTCTTTAATTTTTGTAAAAATATGATAGGGTTGTAAATATAAAGGGTATGCTGAGGTAGCTCAGTTG